>Ga0208150_1000213_pt1 | contig 23224 bp, 34 predicted proteins | sample DEB08_DNA_8_FD_184534 | JGI IMG/M metagenome (GOLD analysis project Ga0208150, IMG submission 184534) | Aqueous microbial communities from the Delaware River and Bay under freshwater to marine salinity gradient to study organic matter... | ecosystem: Environmental > Aquatic > Marine > Coastal ...
CTCTTCTTTTTTTCGCGTCTACTTGAAACCTAAAGGGAAACGCCCGTAAATTGGGCGCATGAACGACGCACAATTCCAACGATATACCGAGCGCGTAGCGGAATACAGCACGCGCAGCGATCTAACCAGCGGCGTAAAGTCGCTAATTCAAACGCTGGCCTGCGTAGAAATTGAAGAGGAAATGCTGCAGGCGTATTGCAACGACAACGGCACTTGCTACATGGTGACGGGCAAAAGCGGCGACGTGTACAGCCGTGCGCGCCCCGAATGGCAGCAGCTGAAGGAAGCGCGAATGCGTAAGCAAGCAATGATTGCCACGCTTGAAAGGTTGGTAGGTACAACGACGGAAAGCGAAGAAAGCGTTGACGGATATTTCTCCTGAATACTATTTCGACGAGGAAAGCGCCAACCGTGCCGTTGACTTCATCGAGAAGTTTTGCACGCACGTCAAAGGCGAGTTAGGCGGGCAGCCGTTTTTGCTGGAGGATTGGCAAAAAGACGACATTATCCGGCCGCTGTTTGGATGGAAGAAAGCCGACGGCCGCAGGAAGTACCGCACCTGCTACGTAGAAATTCCAAGAAAGAACGGCAAGTCGAATTTAAGTGCGGCCATTGCGCTGTACATGCTGTTTGCAGATAACGAACCCGGCGCGGAAGTGATAAGCGCAGCGGGCGATCGCAACCAAGCGAACATAGTTTTCTCGATTGCGCAGGAGATGATCCACAACAACAAGCACTTGAGCCAGCGCGCCAAGGTGCTGCGTTCGCAAATCGAATACAAATCTAGCTTTTACAAAAGCATCAGCGCCGAGGCCAGCACGAAACATGGCTTTAACTGCCACGCCGTTATATTTGACGAGTTGCACACGCAGCCCAACCGCGATTTATGGGATGTTCTCGTAACATCTACGGGCGCACGTACGCAGCCTTTGATTATCGCACTAACTACCGCTGGCCATGACCGTAATTCGATTTGTTTTGAAGTGCATGAGTACGCTCGGCAAGTGGCGGCGGGCACTTTACGCGATGAAACTTTTTTACCGGTACTTTATGCCGCTGATGAAAGCGATGATTGGACAAGCGAAGAAACATGGAAGAAAGCCAATCCGGGATATGGCAGCATCTGCACCAAAGCGTATTTCGAACAAGAAAGCAAGAAAGCGCAGAACGTCCCGTCGTACCTGAACACGTTTCTACGTCTGAACCTTAATATTTGGACGAGCGCGGAAACGGCATGGATTCCCGACGACGTTTTCATGCGCGGCGCTGACCCTATACCGTGGGAAAAGCTGCCTAGCTTGCCGGCCTTTGGCGGCCTCGACCTTGCAAGTACGCAGGATTTAACAGCCTTTGCTTTGCTATTCAGGGACGACGAATGCGATTGCTTTTACTTGATTGTTCACCAGTTTGTGAATCAGGATAAAGCCGATTCTAAGAAACTAAGCGCGGGCATTGATTACCACCGATTTGCCAAGGGCGGGCATATAACCATAACGCCGGGCAACGTAACGGACTTTCGTTACGTCAAAGAACACATAGTCGAGGCGTGCAGCAAATACGACGTGCGCAGCATCGGATACGATCCGAGGTTCAGCACTTACATCGTTAGCGAGTTGATACAAGACGATATTGAAATGCACCCAATGGCGCAAAATATTACGACCATGAACGGCCCGACAAAGGAATTTGAAATGCAAATGATGAAAGGGAATATAGTTCACGGCGGTAATGAGGTGCTGCGCTGGCAAATGGGTTGCGCCGTGGTTTACACCGACGTAAACGAGAACAAGCGCGTGACGAAAGAGAAGCACGAAAGCAAAAAAGTCGACGGCGTAATAGCTTCAATAATTGCCATGAACGAATACGGCCACCACAAAACGAGCGGCGCAGCCGACACCATATTCGACATAATTTCCCTTTCGTAAATTGCGAACCATATGGCAACACTTCGCGACAGATTCAACGCGCTTTTTCGTTACCGCGTAGGCAAATACGACAGCCAAGCAATTCCCAACGAGCTAGGGATTTATGGCCACACGATTAGCGGCGCGAACGTAAACGAAGCGACGGCCCTTACCATAAGCACGGTTTACGCTTGCACGTACAAAATCGCAAGTACGCTTGCCAGCTTGAACCTCGATATTTACGAACGCAACGGCCGAAATATTGACGTTGCAAACGTGCATCCTGCGTTCGATGTAATCAAATACAAGCCGAACGAATATCAAACGGCGTTTGAATTTTGGGAAACCATTATTAGCCACGCCGTGTTAAACGGTTGCGGCTACGCGCTGATTGAACGCGACGCACGCGGCTACGCAACGCAGCTTGTTTGCTTGGACTATTACGACGTCGACCGCAAGTTCGTCAACGGCCAGCCCGTTTTTTCGGTTAAGAACGTCGGAATGGTGCAGCCTGAAAACATGCTGGAAATTTGCAACCTTCAGCGCAAAAGCCCAATCCGCTTGCACCGTGAAAACCTCGGATTAGCGAAAAGCGCCGAGGAATTTGGCGCGGAATACTTTGGCAGCGGCGGGCAAATGACCGGCATACTATCCAGCGACCAGCCTTTGAAAAAGGAACAAATGGATATTATCCAACAAAGCTGGAACAAGGCGCAGCAGCAGGCCGGCACGAAGCTTTTGCCGTTCGGGTTTAAGTATTCGCGAATCAGCATTAGCCCCGACGAAGCGCAATTCATAGAAACGCGCAAGTTTCAGGCCGAAGAGATTTGCCGCATTTTCAGCGTGCCGCCTGCCTTAGTGCAACTGGAATCGCAGACGACGTACAACAACGTCGAGCAACAAAATTTGCAGTTCGCACGCCATACGGTTACGCCGTGGGCAAAGCGCATCGAACAGGAAATTGATCGGAAGTTATTGCAGGCACGCGAGCGGCCCGAGCTGTACAGCAAGTTCAATTTGAACGATCTGTACCGAGGCGACATGCAAAGCCGCGCGGCGTTTTACACGCAGATGCTGCAAAACGGCGTTTTGAACATTAACGAAGTGCGGCAAAAGGAGGATATGAACCCGACCGAGGGCGGCGATACGCATGTCGTCCAAGTGAACCAATTGGCACTTAACAAGCTGCAGGATTATAGCGAAAAATTGGCAAGCAACGAAACAGTATAAAATGGAAGAAAAGAACAACAACCACGAAGCCGAGTTGCGCAAGCAGTATGGCGACGACGTGGAATTAAGAACCGCCGAAGTGCGGGCGGCTGGCGACGATTCGTTAATCGTGGAAGGCTATGCCAGCAACTTCGAAGTTGAGTATGATCTAGGGTATTTCAAAGAGTCCGTAGCACGCGGCGCATTCGACGACGTGTTAGGCGACGACGTGCGGTTCTTGCTGAACCATACCGGCGCACCACTCGCACGAACTACCAACGGCACTTTGGAATTGACTGTAGACGAAACCGGTTTGCGATACCGTGCGGCACTGGCCGACACGCAGGACGGGCGCGACCTTTACAAGCTGATTAAGCGCGGCGATATTACCCAAAGTTCGTTTGCGTTTACGATTGACGCCGACGAATGGAGCGAAGACCGTAGCACGCGAACCATCACTAAGGTAGGCAGGTTATTAGACACGAGCGCGGTCACTTATCCGGCTTCGGCTACGACCTCAGTATACGCGCGAAACATGGCAGCGGCGGCGCAGGAAGCGGAGGAATTGAACGACGAACAGGTAGCAGCAGAACCGGCGACGGAAGAGCGCGCAGAACCTGAAACCATAAAAACCGAAGCGCGTAACTTTACGCAGAAATCAGAAAACAATTTTTTAAATATGACTCTTAACGATTTAAAGGGCCAACGTTCCGCATACTACGAAGAGTTCGTAGGTATCGGACAGAAGGCCGACAGCGAAGGCCGTTCATTGACTGAGGCCGAGCAGGAACGATGCGACAAGCTCGACAACATGGTAGCCGACTTGGACGTAAAAATTAAGCACAAGCAGCGCGAGCAGGAAATGGTTGCACGCATGGCGCAAAGCGGCACGGCATCGAACGCCGAGCAGCGCGAAGTTGAGCGCGTAAACAACAAGTTCAGCCTGTCGCGAGCTATTGCCACAGTAGCCAACGGCCGAGCTTTGGAAGGTGCGGAAGCTGAATGGTCAGCAGAAGCACAAAAGGAAATGCGCAGCCGAGGATTGCAGACAGCAGGACAGGTAGCTATTCCTACCATTGCTTTGCGTGCTGGAGCGGCTGACGACTTCCAAGCGGGCAGCGGCGACGGTTCAGGATTTGTGCCTACTTCCGTACCAGCAGCCATTGAAGCATTGCGCGCACCGTCCGTTATTGAGCAGCTCGGCACAACCGTTATCCGCAACGCTACCGGTAACTTGCAGTTCCCACGCGTAAGTGCTAAGGCGGCAGGAACTGGCGAAGACGAGGTAAGCGCGGATGCAGCTTCAACAATGGAAATGGACGAGTTGACACTTTCTCCACAGCGCGTTGCAGCGAACACCAAGTACAGCAAGCAATTGATTTTGCAAGGCGGCCCCGAAGTTGATGCATTGATTGCGAACGAACTGAGCGCAGCAATGAACGCATTCATTGACGACGCTGCATTCGATGCTATTTTGGCTTCAACTGCTATCAACGTCTCAACTACAGGCGATACTGCTTTGGATGCAGCCTTGGCCTTTAAGATGGAAAGCGAAGTATTAGCAGACCACGGCAATCTTGCTGGCGCGTCTTACGTTATGAGTCCGCTTGCTTATCAACTGTCAAAAGCAGAAGCTGCTGTATCAGGCGTTTCGGCTTTGTGGGAAGGAGGCAACTTCAACGGCTACAACGCAGTTGCAACGCCTTACCTCGTGAACGGTTTGTTGGCTGATGCTTCAACCGCAGCCGGTCAAATGTTGTTCGGAAACTTCGCACAAGGCGCTATACTCGCGTTTTTCTCGGGCGTAGATTTGTTGATTGACCCTTACAGCAATGCAGGCACGGCGCAAATTGCTTTGCACGTCAACCGATTCTACGACTTCGATGTACGCCAGCCCGGCGCACTCGCGAAGGCTACGCAATTGACTTGATTTTAAGTGAATTCTAAGAAAGGGGCGGCTTCGGTCGCCCTTTTTTTTTGTCCGTATTTTAGCGACATGATGACCGTTGAAATAACAGGTACGCCGACGCTCGACAGCGTGATAACGGTTGCCGACCTCAAAGAACATTTGCGCGTTGACCACAGCGACGAAGACACGCTAATAACAAGCCTGCGCGCGGCCGCCATTTCGTGGGTTGAGGATTATTGCAATACGCGGCTGGGCGACGTTACTGCCGTGGGCTACCTCGACTTTTTTTATAACGCGCGGTTCCCAGTCGGGCCGGTGAACTCGATTTCTTCGGTGACGTACACCGACGCGAACGGCGACACGCAGACGCTGCCCGCAGCGAAGTATTGGTACGACATTAAAACGAAGTCGGCGCGCATCACCTTCGACAACGTGCCACAGCTTTACGACGATACATTCCACGCCGTACAAATCAATATGAACGTAGGGTACGCCGAAGCCGACGTACCCGAACCCGTTTTGCACGCGATCCGTTTACTTGTCGGGCATCTGTACGAGAACCGCCAGCAGGTAACGCGCACCAAGCTAAACGAGTTGCCGTTAGGTATTCATTCCCTTGTTTCACCGTACCGCAATATTTTGGCTGTATGAGGTTTGGCACGATGGACAGGCGCATAACGTTGCAACGCGCTACGTTGGCAGCAAATGCGTACGGCGAACGCGCGGAAACGTGGGGCACGCTGGCGACGGTATGGGCGGAAATACAGTACAAGGAAGGCAGCGGCCGCGAAGCTGTACAAAGCGACCAACTTTACAGCCGGCAACCCGTGCATTTTATTATCCGTTATTCGTCCGACGTTAGCGGCGTAAGGCCCAGCGACCGCGTAAGCTACAACGGCGATATTTATGAAATTGAAGGCGTGCAGGAAATCGGGCGCGGCGAAGGTTTAAGAATTGTAACCAGCTTGCGAGGTGAATAATGGACGATATGCAACGACAATTGCGAAAAATTGAAAAGCGTTTAGATCGCGCTGCACGGTTTGGAAGCATCCAGCACAAAGAACTGAAAAAGGTAAATCGTAAGGCGGCGCGCGTTTACGTACCTATTCAGCGAGCCGAGATTACAAATTACCCTGAGGACATAGTAATAAAGCGCAGAAAAAAAGGCGGCGGCACGACAAAAACAATTGTACGCAGCGGCCAATTGAAAGCGTCTATTGGCGTTTGGTTTAGCAAGGGAAGCAATACCGCCATAGCAGGACCGCGAGTCAATCCGGGCGGCGGCAAACGCTTTAAACGGAAAGTTCGCGAAAGCGCCGACGGTTGGTTCGCTCATATCGTAGAAATGGGCGCACGGCCTTCGCAGATGGAAAAGGGAATGATTCCCGGCCGACGCGGGGCACGCTTAAAGACCAAAAACACGGGCGCATTTAAGCGCGGTTTGACCTTAGCGCAACCAGCGGTAAAAAAAGCGCAGGTAAGTTTGTACCGAAGCGAGTTTAAACGATACATGAAATGATTGTAGGAAAAGCGATATACTACCTTTTAACCAATGCGACGGACGTTACGGACGTAGTAAGTACGCGCGTTTACCCGGAAATAGCGCAGCAGGATGCCGACTTGCCCTATATCGTTTACGCCATTGCCAACAACGAGCCGACCGATACGAAGCCCGAACCGTCGAAGCTAGATACCGCGCAAGTTGAGGTTAATATTTACTCGCAAAGCTACACGGAAGCCATCGACTTAGCCGTAGCGGTTCGCGCTGCTTTAGATCGTGTTAAGGGCACGTACAGCGGCGTGAACGTGCAAAGCATTCAGTACCTAAACGAAATAATTGACTTCGACGAACCGCAACGCGCGTACAACATCAGTGCCGACTACGACGTACGCATAAGCCGTACCGACTTCGAAATAGCACAAGGCAGCCCAATTAGCGGCACGAACTTAGGCGAACTAAATGACGTAGATGTAACCGGCGTCACAAACGGTCAGCTGATTGCATACAACAGCACGACGGGCAACTGGGAAGCGGCAGACGACGCGGGCGGCGCGGAAACGCTTGGCGACTTAGACGATGTTAACGTAGACAACCCTTTGGGGGGTCAAAGTATTATGTGGGATGGCGGCTTAGAAGAATGGGTAAAAGACAGCCGCACAACTGCTCTTTTCGATGAGTTTAAACAAGGCTTAGTGACAACGGTCAAAAACGGAGCAGGCAAGGAGAGCGAGTTAAAATTAGAACAAACAAAGGCAACCGTACAGACAGGCATTACAAAAGTCGTGTTGACAGAAACGTCACCCGGTGATATTGAGTTTGTTGTAGCGACTGACGCGAATGGTGACACAGCGTTTACTGCGCTGCATTTAGACGGTTCGAGTACGGCCAATGTAGCTGACCTACTTGTAAAGTTTGGGACTTACTTCAAATTGGAGGACGGGATATATACCCAGTGGATACGCCCCAGCTCAGGCACCACGCAAGACACGGCAATTGTACTACCAAGTAAAAGCGGCGTTCTTGGTCTAGCGGAGGACATACCCACCAGCGTCACTAATTTGAACGATGTAACGAGCGCGGGCAGCGGTGCGATTATTACCGACGCAGAGCGCACCAACCTAACAACCAACACAGCTAAGGTTGGGCTAATTGCAGGAGGCACTACGGGGCAAGCCCTCGTAAAAAGCACGGGGACGGATTACGACGTAGAATGGGCAGATATTGCCGTGGATGTTCAATACCATCAGCGGTACGATACAGAAGCGGCTGCGCTACGTTCAGGCGCTACGGAAACGGTCGAGCTGTACTATACAGCGCAGGCGGACGGCGACGGCTTAAGCGAATCGGCATCGAGCGACACGCCAACCAGCGGCTACGATATTCGGCGAAAGTTGTATTACGCTGAGAAGGCGCAGGCAGACCCCGACACGTCAGCCGATTGGACGCAGTTTACAGCCATCGCCGACAATACGACGTTCAACAACGCGAAGGCGGCTTTACTTGCTTACCTGAAGGAGCGCACGGGCGGTACTGTACCGATTAGCCTCAAAATGACGTGGGAGGAGGTAGCGCAAGCGCCCGCGTTCACGGGATTGCTGAATGAGAGCTACGGAAGCGGGGCGGAAGCGGCGTACTCAACGCGAAGGCTGAACGGCAACGTAACGGATTGCATGGTCATTCGCAGGGCATCGGATTCGACGACGACTACCATAGGCTTCGACGGTTCAGGCAACATCGACGAGAGCGCGATAGAAACGTTTTGCACGGGGACGACGTGTACCGTGGTAACGTGGAAAGACCAAAGCGGAAACGGGAACGATGCGACGGCGGCAGCCTCTACGAATGAGCCGACGATTTACTCGGGTGGCGCGTTGGTGAAAGAGAACGGCAAGGTGGCGGTGGACTTTGACGGCACGGATGACTTTTTTGAAAGTGGTGCAGTAACCACTAGCACGCAACCTGTTACAGTCATAAGCACAACAACACCACAAGCGACCGCGTTTAGTGGAGGCATTTTGAACACGACCGATAGCAATAACTTTATTGATTTTTATCGAAATGACGGAGGTTTTGCGATTAATGCGGGGACGACGCTAACAAGCGGCGCAAGCGTGGACTATGTGCAGGATAATCAATATCTGCGCTTCAGCTTGTTTAACGGTGCGAGTTCAGAGATTTTTGCAAACGGTACAAGCGTTGTCAGCGGTAACGCAAACACCACAGGCATCAGCGGTAATTTGTATGTAGGTAAGTTTTTGACCTCTGCAAATAACTATATGAATGGTTTGATGCAGGAAGTTCTTTTGTACGCTTCGAACAAATCCACCGACCGCTCAGACATCGAATCCAACATCGGCGACTATTTCACCCAAAACACGCCACTGCTCGACACGTACTCAGGGGCGGCGGCTGCTTATTCCTTGCGGCTTTTGGACTCTAGCTATGTTGGTTCAGCGGTAGAAGTTTACAACGGATCGAGTTATGCGGACATCGGGTTCAACGTCTTCGGCGAGTTGGATACGGTTGCACTTGCTGCGCATTGCGGAAGTAACGACGGGTTCGTGTCAAAGTGGTACGACCAGTCAGGAAACAGCAACACGGCGACGCAAACGACTACGGCGGAAATGCCGAAGATTTACGACGGGACGACGGGCGTGGTGACGGAGAACGGAAAGCCTGCGGTGCAGTTCGATGGAACAGATGACAAGTTAATACCACCTCAATTTTTGGATGCCGTTTCTGCAAATCCAAAAAAATACATTACTACAGTTTTATCCAAAGGAGCCGCTACAAACGTTAGGCAACCTTATGATTTCATGTATAAACCAAGCGGCACATATGACAATGTCGCTTCTCTTACCATTCAAGGCAGTACAAACGAAATTGTGGCGAAAGATTATAACTCGGCAGATAGCCCAACCTCTCAAAGCAGTAGTGCCGTAATGACTCAAAATCAAAACTTAATTTCTCACAGTTATGATTTAACGGCGGGAGCAAGAGCGCACAACGCATATCTAAACAGTACTTTAATGACGGGTACGGCTACGGGTTATGCGTCAGGCTCAGCCAATTCTATTAGCTCCGCATATTCGTTTATATTCAATTTTGACGGAAAATTTCAAGAAATTATTGCTTGGAATTCTGACCAATCCAGCAACCGCACGAACATCGAGGACAACATAAACACCTTCTACAACATCTACTGATGAACGGATATATAATCGTACTTCCAACCGCCACGCAGACAAGCGAAGCACGGGCAAAGCAAATCACGCGAGAACTCTACAACATCTCGCGGCCCGTTCTCATTCAGGCAGAAGGCGAAGCGGCTTCAACCGTCTTTGGAATCGTAGTCCACCCCGACGGAATCCAAAACGCTTTGCAGGTGGATACGGATTACCTCATCCACGTTCACGAAGCGGCAACCCTTGAAAAGCTGGTGGCTTGCTTTCCTGAGCTGACCAACGACGAGCGGTTTGAGTTAAGCGCATACGTGCAGACCAATCACAGCTTTCCGTTTGAACACATCATACCCAGCACGACGACGGTGCGGGATCATGACTACATGGTGCAAAACGGTTGGTTCGAAATTGACGAAATTTAAATTGAGTAAATTGCACCCATGAAGGTAACGATTCAAAAACCCTACAACAAGGACGGCTGGAAATGGCCCGCCGGTACGGTTGTAGATGTATCCAACAAATTCGCGGCAAAGCTTAAGAAAGGCGGATACTTGGACAAGCCCGAAAAGACAGAACCAAAAAAAAATAAGAAATAATGGCCCAAACAACAGGCATCATTAACAGCTCATCCATTCGCGTCTTTTTGGGCACGACGGACGACAGCGAAGTAGTAGTTGACCACGTAACAGAATGCAGTATCAGCATGTCCACCGACATGCGCGACATCACCACAAAAACCAGCGGCGGTTGGCGCGAGCTTTTGCCCGGCCTAAAGTCGGCAAGCCTGAGCCTTTCCGGTTTGTTTGCTGAGGATGCCCCGAATGTTGGTTTTAACGCTTTGGTAGACCACCAAATCGCCGGCGAGTTGTTGTACGTAATCTTTACGAACACCGGTTCGACTGCAGCGGCTAACGCAGGCGACGAGCAGTTCGATGTTGCTGGATACATTACCAGCCTCGAACAAACGGCAGGCGTCGAAGACAACGTTGGTTTTTCAATGACAATCGAAGTTACAGGCACAGTTGTTCGCGAAGTGATTACGTGATAACTTTGCTGCATGATTGAAATAAAACTTGACGGCAAGACGTTTCCAGTTCGCGCTACCATGCGAGCTTGGAAACGCTTTGAAGACAACACCGGCAAAAAGGTTGCCGAGGTTGACAGCAACGACGTAACGTTGATTCCTGAGCTGGTATATTACTTCGTTCAGGAAGGTTGCAAGGCGCAAGGCATGGCGTTCGAAATGGACGTTGACGACTTTCTCGGACTGATTGAAATCGCCGATTTGCCTGCACTTAGCAAAACCGTTGCCGACTGCATGGGCACTCAAAAAAAAACGAGGGCCAAAGCAAGCCGTTGAGTTGGGACGAAATTGAAGAAATGGGGCTGGGTCAATTGCGACTTAGCCCCGTTTTGCTTTATGACTTGACGTTCTCGGAATTTGGTAACGCCATGCGCGGCCACTACAAACAAATCGAAGAACGCGAAAAAGCGGAATGGGAGCGCACGCGCTGGCTGGCTGCCATCGTAGTAAATCCACACGTAAAGAAACGGATCACACCAAAAGACCTTGCTACGTTCCCTTGGGAAAAGAAAGAAAAGGCCGCCGACGGGTTTAGTATCTTGCGTTCATTAGCACAATGACATGGCGAAACTAGGCGATTTAATTTTACGAGTTGGCGCGGATACTTCGCAGCTAAATAAAAACCTTGGCGACGCTCGCAAAACCATAGCGAAGAACACGCGCGAAATTCAAAACCTTGGGCGCAACCTTACGGTAGGCATTACCGCGCCGCTTGCCATTATGGGCGCGACCAGCGTGCAGGCATTCCGCGAACAAAATAAAGCGATTGCACAGGTCGAAGCTGGTTTAAAATCGACGGCCGGGCAGGTCGGTTTTACTTCGCAGGAGCTGCAAAAGATGGCGACCGATTTGCAAAACAAAACGCTGTTTGGCGATGAAGTTATTTTAAAGGACGCCACGGCGCAGCTTTTGACGTTTACGAATATTAGCGGCCAAAACTTCGCACGTACGCAACAAGCCGCCTTAGATTTGGCTACGCGCTTGGACGGCGATTTGAAGGGCGCAAGTATTCAGTTGGGCAAAGCGTTGAACGATCCAGTTGCAAACCTCAGCGCGTTGAGCCGTTCGGGTATCCAGTTCAGCGAAGACCAAAAAGCGGTAATTAAAAGCCTTACGGAAACGGGCAACCTTGCCGAAGCGCAAACGCTAATACTGGACGAATTAAACAAGCAATACGGCGGCAGTGCCGAAGCAGCAGCCGAAGCCGACGGCGGATTCACGCAGCTCGCTAATTCGTTCGGCGATTTGCAGGAAGAAATTGGCCGCCTTTTGGTGCAGTACCTGCGCCCGATCGTGGACCGCTTAAAAACGTTTGTGCAGTTTTTGCAAGGAACGAGCGACGGTACAAAAACTTTGGCGCTTGCCATTGCCGGCGTTGCTGCTGCTATTGGCCCGGTGCTTTTTATTTTGCCAAACCTTATTGCAGGAATTAAAGCAGCAAAAATTGCGTTTGGGGCACTCAACGCAACAATGCTCACGAATCCCTTCGTTTTAGCCGCTGCCGCAATTACAGGGGTTGCAACGGCCGCGTACTTGCTTTACGAAAACTCGACCGACGCGCAGGTAGAAATTAAAAAGCTGCGCGACGAGTTGAATGGCTTGGACAAGGACGAGGCACTACGTGTTGCCGCCGCCCGCATCGAGGTGCAAAAGGAAGCGATTGAAAAGCAACGCGCCGCTGTAGAGGCGTTACGCAAAACGGTCATGGTTGGCGACGCAATAGAGCGAAGAATCCACAACCAAAGCATCGCGCGGCATTCCGAAGAATTGGCAGCAATGGAAGAGGCGTTAAAAGGATTCGAAGCTGTACACGCCGAAATCCTTGCCACTGAACCAGCTGTTACTGAAGTAACGGAAAGCTTTGCAGAGCTTGGCAATGCCACAGAGCAAACAACCAAGAAACTAAAAGATAAAAGCAATACACTTGGTTTCCTCATAAATCAGCTGGAGGAAGTACCCGACACCGATATATGGAAGCCAATAAAAGACAGCACCGACCAAGCTAACCACAGCTTAGGCGCGTTGTTTAACACATTGGAGGAAGTCCCGTCAATCGATTACGACAGGGAAACCATGACCCAAATGGAAAAGGATTTTGAAGACCTGAACAAGAATATAACAGACAGCATAAACGGCGCGGTAAATTCGGCAATTGTCGGCTTTGGCATGATGCTGGGCGAAGGCATTGCAACGGGTCAAGGAATGAAAGGCGTTGGAGCTATGTTGTTAGGCGTATTCGCTGACCTTGCAATACAACTTGGAACGCTTGCAATTGGTTACGGTATTGCCATCGAGCAGATTAAAGTTGCTTTGGCATCGTTAGCCGGCCCGGTTGCCATTGCTGCCGGTGTTGCCCTTGTTGCGTTGGGTGCAGGTCTTAAAGGCGCAATAGCAAAACGCGCAGAACAAAGCGGCGTGCCAGCCTTTGCCGAGGGCGGTTTGGTTTACGGGCCTACGATGGGCCTTGTGGGTGAGTACCCCGGCGCAAAGACGAACCCGGAAGTTATCGCGCCACTCGACAAGCTGCGCGGCATGTTGGGCGGGCAGCAGGTACAAGTTACTGGCAAGATTAGCGGCCGCGACATATTGTTAACGAGCGAACGCAATGCAATTGACCGAAACCGAGTAAGAGGATTTTAATGGCTGACCCGATACGACTACAGGCAGAATTTACCGACGACCTCGGCAACGATTGGCAGGTAAATATCCACGACAGCGACTACGTTGGAAGTATCGTGCCCTTTAAGCTGGGTGCTGACGGTTTTGTCTTGCGATACAGCGGCAACAACGAAGACCGTTACCAGCCGGTAATTGGTAGCGAAGTAACGTTTACGCTGACGGAAGAAAACAGCGACCACACGACGTTCATGGACTTGTTAGCTACGAACGTAGAAATTAGGTTTTCGGTAAGCGTTCGCAAAGACCCCGACGGCACTGATGAATTTTGGTGGGGCGGCGTCCTGCTGCCTGAACAAGTGATTCGGCCGTTTGATTATTACCCGATTCAAAACACGCTTACAGCCTCGGACGACCTCGGCAATTTGCAAAGCGTCAAATACAACAACGACGGCAGTGCATACACGGGTATCGAGTCAGGCGTTGAACACTTGTTAAACTGTTTGAACAAGACGAGAGCCACGCACCTTTGGGGCACGGAGGACTTTCTGTATTACGTCAATGATTTTGACAGCACCGACTACACAGGCAGTGACCAGCTCGACGATACACGGATAAGCCATTACGGTCTTTACAACCTTGACGAAAACGGCGTGAATCAATATTACAGCGCGTTCGAAGTGCTGGAAAGCTTGGCGCGCGTATTTAACGCCCGCGTTTTTCAATCTGAGGGGAAATGGTGGTTTTTGCCTGTAGGCGCGCAGAAGTACAGCACAACGCTTACGGTAGAAGGCACGCAGAAGGACGGCACGGCACTCACGCAGCAAAGCCTTTCAGCCGCCAAAGCATTCGACAGCAATTTCGAACGCTTGCGCGGTTACGAATACAGCTATTTAGCACCACTCAAGACGGTAACACGTACGCGCAGGTTTAACGGCAATTTGCCCGTAATACAGGACAACCTTTTCACCGAATCGCAATTCGGCACGACGTTAAGCGATACGGACATAGATTACGACAGTGGTACAATTTTGGCCGTAAGCGGCACGTTTAACTACACGTACGACGGCGACTTTACAAGCACAGGCAACGACCGTGTAAGCCGCGTAGAATTGGAGTTCACGATTAAGATCGGCACGAAATACCTGCAGCGCAACGTAACGTATGCAGGTTCGCAGCTTGTATTCAACGGTTTTGGCGACGCTAGCGAATTCCCGTATGAATACACGACGCACGTGTATGGCAACAGTAGCTTAAGCAGCTCGGCATCCACCTACACCATAGTCAGCCCCATATTTGACAAGTCCGCCGGCGAAAGCCTTTCCATTCCGTTTTTCATCGAGTTGCCAGCCTTAGCTACTGACGAAAGCGGACTAGATATTACCGTTGACATCAATGGCATAAATGCTGCAGGCGCAGCCGATACCGATTTGACAAACACCAGCGACGCCGATTATGAAATCGTGGTTTTGCGTGCCGACGTAATTGGTGACGAACCGTTAGGCGATACCGTAAGCTTTACCGCTACGAATAGCGATACGGCACGCGCCGACCTCGACCAAGGCGAAGTGCTGTTCGGCGATTATCAAACTGTAAACGCTGACGGTACAATAAGCTTTATCGAAGGCGCAACACAAACCTTTAGTACTTCATGGCAGTCGCTCAACTACACGGGCACGGGCTTAAGTATGAACAGGCTCGCAGTCCAAGAAATACTGGGCGGCCAAGTAAAGCCGACGCGAATACAACGCGGCGAGGTTTACGGCTTACCGATTTACATGTGGCAGGTTATCGACGACACGGACGGCGATTACGCTTTATTCGAAATGACGTACACGGCACGCAGCCTTACGAACGAAGTCGAAGCGTTTTTAATTAGCCGCGACGTTACTACGGTAACGGCTGACCAAGACGACGTTAAGAATACCACAACGCCAATAACGGAAGCCGATGTAGTAAAAGCTGCTACCGCGTTTCAAGCTTCAAACAAGATGCTTGGCGACGGCTACCTAGGGTACGGCAGCCGCGACCAGCGAGTAAATCGTACAATAAACCACCGAGACGGCACAACCAATGGCGTAGAAGACGAAGATTTGCACATCATGAACACGTGGACGGGTGGCAATGGTTCGGCTACTTTGTACCTGCCCAAAGTTGGCGGAAGCCACGGGCGTATAATTCAGTTTCATAGCGACAGCACCATAAGCGCAAATACATACGTCACACTACAGGTGTACCCAACCGACACAGGCACGACAATTGACGGCGCGAGCAGTTACGACTTCAACCGCGCCTACGATGGAATTACTATCTTAGGCCACACCGACGACAACTGGTATATAATCCAAAAGAAAGAAAAATGATGTATGAAATTATGCTGGCTTTGTTGCCCGTCATTGCTGGCATTGTGGGCGTTTGGGTGAACCTAAATAGCACGGTTGCACGATTGAAAAGCCGCGTGATTCAACTCGAACTTGAAAACAACGATTTTAAGAACATCGCCAAAGAGTTGTTAGAAAGCGTTCACCGGCTCGAAATTATGATAACCAAAATGCAAAAATGATTTTCGTTATTTTAGCCACGGTATTTGCGAACATGGTTTACAAGGCGCGCGAATATGGCCGCGCCGACATTGCCGACCTGATTATAGCGATTGCCGCACTTTCGATTTTATTGTTTTGAGATATTTCAATTATCATGAGTTCGATTGTCCCATGGAGGGAAAGGGGAGCGGCGAGCGCATGATGGACGAAGACTTTTTGCAGATGCTTGACCGCGCAAGACACCTTGCCGGCGTACCGTTTAAAGTGAATTCGGGGTACAGAAATAAAGAATTTAATAAAAAATGCGGGGGGCGACCAAATTCGGCCCATACCCTTGGATGCGCGGCTGATATACATTGCGTAGACAGCCGCAACCGCTGCTACATACTGGGCGCACTTTTGGAAGTCGGATTCAACCGCATAGGCATTGCAAAGACGTTTATTCACGTCGACAACAGTTACGACGCCAGCCATGACGAGGACGTAATTTGGTTATATGATTAAACCACACCGGCCAAGATTAAGCGCGCAGCAAGTAAAAGCCTTGGACTTCATCCGGGCAAACGAACGGCGTATCTTGGTTGTAGGGGACTTGCACTGCCCGTTTGAACTCGACGGATATTTCGAATTTTGCGTTGAGCAGTACGAGCGGTTCAACTGCAACCACGTCGTTTTTATTGGCGACATCCTCGACAACCATTACAGCAGCTACCACGAAACCGACCCCAATGCGCTGGGCGGATCGTACGAGCTGCACGAAGCCATAAAGCACGTCCAAAAATGGGCGGAAACATTTCCCGTTGCCGACGTGATTATAGGCAACCACGACCGGCTAATCATGCGCAAGGCGTTCAGCTCATCTGTGCCAAAGGAATGGATAAAGGACTACAACGAAGTACTGGGCACAAGCTGGCATTGGTGCGACCGTAAAGAATACGACGGCGTGCAATACGTCCACGGCGAAGGCGGCACGGCTCGCAACAAGGCTAAAAACGATATGCAAAGCACGGTGCAGGGCCATATTCATACGCAGGCATATTGCGAATGGATGGTCGGCAACAGCTTTAAGATTTTCGGCATGCAGGTAGGGTGCGGCATTGATCGCGACAGCTATGCGGCGGCATACGCCAAGCACTTTAAAAAGCAGGCGATAGGGTGCGGCGTAGTATTGGGCGGGCATACCGCTATCAATTGTCTGATGCCTTTGTAACTTGCGTTCAAATTCTTAAACATGGGAGAACTTATTCAAATGTACTGGGCCGAGATTGCTTTAGCGCTCATGGCCTTCGTAAAAGTTATCGTAAACCTTACGCCAACAGAGGCAGATAACAAGGTATTCGGCTGGCTTGACACGCTAATAAATGCAATTGTAGCAGACCGACGAAAGGAACGTCGAGAAGCGCGAAAAAATGACTAAATTGCAGCCGTGTAGACATTAGAAGTTTGCAGGTTTGTTTTTGTTTCAGCAGCGAAAAGGGGTTTATCCAACGGGGTAGCCCCTTTTTTTTGCGTAAAAACTTGCGTACACGAAAAAACCTTCGTAGATTGCGCTCATAACGAAACACAAAAACACATTTCAACGATGACAAACTACACACAAACCTTTCAGACGCCAGCAGGAGCAATGCAAGTATTGAACTTGGACAACACTGACCAAATCTTCACGCTCTTTATTAACAAGACGTATTACGAAGGAGGCGTTATTAAGCAAAAGACATTGATGCAGAGTGGAGGCACGAAGGTTACTACTTGCCACTACTGCGACAAGAACGAGGTCTTTGTGGTAAACAATACAATCGTCAAGTAAAAAAAACGGGAGCGGCTACGGTCGCTCCCCTTAATACCTGAATCATGTGGCGCGAAGGCTACGACTACCCCAGCGACGACGAAGAACACGAAGACGACTTCATGGAACGCGCTGACCACGATTACGAACAACTAAACGACAAGTAACATGAAAGTAGGTGACATTACACACGTAACGCACATTCACGGCGAACTATTGGCAAAGCCTTATTACAAGCTGTTAGTAGAACTGAAAGAGCCTGAATCATGGCATAAAGCCATGTTTCCGAATCAAAAAGGAATTCCCCATCACTGCGTTTTCAAGACGCGCGAAGAGGCCGAGCAATATGCAAAGCAAAATCTAAAACAATGAGCAAACCAATTTGCGTACGCAGCAGCGTACACGTGAAGCCAACAAGCGACTTCAATGCTTGGCAACAAGAACTGGCCGAGGAACGCCGTTTCCGTCGGTTGATTAATAACATGGCTGCCGACTTGGTTGCGGCCTACACAAAGCGAAACAAATGAGTGCAATTGACGAACTGAAAGCGTTATCGGACAAATACGATATGCGCGCCGATCACTTCCACAAAGACCAACGCGGCTTTGTCATCATGACGCGCCGAGGCGTGGAACACGTACAAGCCAAAATAAAGGCCGTGGTTCGCTTCGAAATAGTGCCGGAATGGTCTGACCCTACTGAGGGAAGATATTGCGTTAAAGCATACGCAAAATGCGAACTGGGCGAAGTAGAGACGTACGGCGAGGTGAGCAAAGGCAACAACCGGAACGCGTACCCGATTGCGATGGCCGAAAAGCGCGCTTTGTCGCGTGCGGTTTTGAAGCTTGCCGGGTATGGCGGTATCGTTTACGGCGAAGACGAAATTGACGAATGAACCTCGACGAGTTTTTCGAAGCAGCAGAAGCCGACCAGCAAGCGCACCAAGAACGCTTAAAGGATTTGGCGCTGCATCTACTCAGCACGTCAACAATGAAAGACGACGACGAAGGATTAACCGACGAGATAATAGAAACCGATCCCACGCCGCACCGTTGGCGCGAGATATTCGAACGACTACAATTAAACCAATTACGCGCAATCGACCTGCCGAATTGGTCACAAACAGAATTCACTAAATCCTATAAAAAACATGGAATTAACAATTGAAGGCGTAGTGCGCCGAGTAAACCAGCCGCAAGAATTTGCAAGCGGCTTTCGCAAATGCGAAGTTCACGTAGAAGTGCCCGACGGCGAATACAAGGATATTTTTCCCGTCGAGTTCATTAAAGACATGGCCGACGAAGCCGGCACGCTTACGCCCGGCATGCAAGTAAAGATGCGCTGCAACGTACGCGGCCGCGAATGGGATGGCGGTGAAAAAGGGTGGCGCGCCTTTATGAGCTTGACCGTATGGAAGTACGAGATTTTGACAGAAACGGACGAGATGAAAGCGCAAGCCGCAGCAATTGAAAAACTGGCGAAAGATGATTGGCCGTGATAAAGTACGCTGGGTGGTAAAGCTACCCGAACACAAAACGCAAGTGCGCTTTGAGAACCTTAAAAGCTGTCAACGCTACTGCCGCGATTTGTACCAAAAAAAAATTAAGTATGAATGCAACTTCTATTATGAACCTGAAACAGTTTCTGAAACATCACTTTGAGAACCTCGATGAAGCCGCCGACGTGCTGGACGTAAGCCGGCGCACCGTCGAAAACTACATCTATGTGAACCCGTGCGGCATCTTAAAGCACAGCGCCAAATTCGTGCAGCGCAAAGACGTTAATCCGCTCGACCTGTTCGACGCGGTTGCGGAAAGCATGGAGCAGATCAATGAAAACAGAGCGAAACAGTAAACCAAACCCAAAAACAAATGTTTAACCTTTCACAACATTCGGGCGCGAATCAAAATACGCAAACGGTTTTGCAAACCACCAGCTACGACGACTTCGGTTACATAACCGGAAACCGCGAAATTGACGAACCGAACGTAAAGTCGCTAACTCATCAGATCGCGCAAGTCGGACAATTGCAACCCATTCTCGTAAATGAGAAAAAACAAGTAATTGACGGCCAGCACCGTGTTGAAGTTTGCCGGCGGTTATCCATACCCGTCAGATACATTGTAAAGCCCGGCGCAGGAATTTCGGACGTAATCAGCGCAAACGTAGTCGGTAAAAAATGGCGGCCAATTGACTACGTGAAAAGATATGCGGCGGAAAACAACGAACATTACGTTAAGTTGCTGGCGTTTATCGAAAAGTGCCAAGGCCATAAAATAAGCGCAACGAGCGCCATTCACCTAACGCGAGGCGGGCACAGCGATTCCACGTATTACCATTACGAAGATGGTACTATACGAAAGCACAGCGGAACTTTGAAAGTAAAAAAACTGGGCATTGCGGGAACAGATGTAAAAATTGGGCGGTTCAAAATGCCGAGCGAAAAAGTTGCCGAGCAGCGTTTGCGTGCAGTTGTTCAGTTTAAACAATGGCCGTTCTACCGTCAAACGTCCTTTATCAATGCTTTGCTGCAGGTTATGCGAATTGCCGATTTTAAATTAAAGCGGCTTGTTGACAACGCCCAGCGTTACCCGTCGCGGTTTACTAAAGAACCGGACGTCGAAAGCTTTGTGCAGATGTTCGAAACGGTTTACAATTACCGCCGATCGGATAAATTGCCTTTGGTTAATCACCCTGAACGCCGCAAGTGAAGCGCGCCGGGTTATTCATCCCAATCGACATTTGGAATCTTGGCGAGCTGCACCCAAATGAACGGGTGCTGCTTGCTGAGGTTCTGAACTTCGAATCGCAAGGAAAAGAATGCTTTGCCAGTAACGCGCACTTCGCCGAACTGCTCAACGTATCAGAAGCCACTGCACGCGGATACATTTCCAAGCTTTGCAACGCCGGTTTTTTGATTCGCGAAGGCGACAGATACAACAGGCGACTGCGTAAATCTGCGCAAACGAGTGCGCAAATCCGCGCAGACGAGTGCGTAAAATCACGCAAACGAGTGCGTAAATCCACGCAAACGAGTGCGCAGAATTCAGCACATAATAAAACATATAATAAAACAGAGAATAAAACACTTAATAAAAGCGCGCATACGCGCGAGGTTGTTTTACCCTTCCAAACCGATACCTTTGAAAGTGCATGGAACGAATGGAAGGAATACAAGCGCACCGATCACCGATTCAAATACAAAACCGCCCAAAGCGAACAGCGGGCACTAATCAAACTTCAAAATGAACACCCCACAGAAACAGACGCCATCGAAGCCATCCACACAGCTATCGCCAACGGTTGGAAAGGGCTTGTATTTGGCAAGTCCAAGAATGGCCGACCTAACGCCCGAAGAGCGCAAAACCTTGAGAGCGATGTCAACCGCGAAAAGCTTGCAGAATTTGCAAGAACAGGACGTATCAACGCTGACGGTGGAAACGTGCTTTAAAGGCACGAACGTACAAACCGCCATGAAGGTGGACGAGGTAGCGACGCGGGCCGCACTGGTCGCCATGATTACCCGAACCGTAAAGTTTATAGACGCCAACAAGACGTTAACCACGCCGGAGGAAATCAGCCTTACGATAAACGAACTTTTGAAAACATACCCCTGCTTCACCATTGAGGATTGGCGGCTGTGCTGCTACCACATGGCGAAGGAAGTTTATGGACCGTATTACGAACGCTTGAAGCTGGCGCAGTTCGTCGAGTGCTTCGGCAAGTACAACCAAGCAAAAGCGCCGATCGTGCAAACCATTCGCGACCTTGAACGGCAGGACTTCGAACGCGAGATGAAAGAGGCTATACGCTACCTGCAACCCGAATACGCGACGCAGACAAACCCACAGGCCGCACGGGTAAGCGCCCCGGAATGGATGCGAGGCGAAGACCGCCTGACGTACACCGAACGCGAAGAGATGGAAAACCGAGCAAAACAAGCGAAGCAATGAAAACTACAAAACAACTTTTGGTGGGCAAGATGAATCTCATGGAAGATTTCACAAGCCACGCAAAAACATCATTTTTAAATTTTGAGATGTTGACAGACCGAGCAAACCAGTTACACGCAGAAATTGAAATTTTGTGGGAAACGCTGGAAAAACGCCCAAACTCATTCAGCTTTAGCGAAAAAAAATATTTAACAGAATTGACCAAAACAATGCTTATTCTGAACGCAATGGTAAATGCTGCATACCGTGTTGTCGATGCTCATTTTTTTGAAGAGGAATTACATGACAAACATTGAACGCTTTTGGCTCGACCTCATCGACGGGCGCAAACACCACATTCAGACGCTGTACGGCACGGACGCCATGCAACGCTACCGGCCGCATCCGATGGAACGCGAATACTTCGTCAACAATAACGGGCATATATGCAACCACCCCGAAGTGCTTAACTACAACCGCCGGTTCTACGACTACTGCGAAGAGCATTACCAAGAACAGAAGCAACGATACCTGCAGCAGATCGAGGCAAACAAACGCAATTACGAAGCCAGCAGCAGCTACAAAACGCTGCAACGAGAGCGCGAAGAATTGGTATCGTACATTCGGGGCATAACCGTACGCGATGCCAGCAAAAAAGAAACTAACTCACGCACAACTAAAAAAGAAAGTCGATGAATGGTTCAGCAAATACATACGTTGGCAAGCGGCCGACCGTGACGGTAACGCTGACTGCTTCACCTGCGGCAAGACGCTGCACGCGTCCAAACTCCAAGCTGGTCATTTCGTTTCCCGCAGGTACGCCGTGCATAGGTGGGAAGCTGACAATGTCCGACCGCAATGCGTTGCCTGCAATCTTTACGCCCAAGGAGAACAGTGGATTTTTGGCCGCAATATTGACCTGCAACAGCCCGGAAGAGCTGAAGAGCTTATGCGAACAAAGAACGAAAGCCGAAAGTTTACGGTTGCAGAACTACGAAACTTATATGATCATTACCGGAATGAATCCCTACGAATCGCGGAGCGAAAGAACGTCGCGCCTAGGCCGAGAGAAGCGGCAGAAGTACGACGAACTAAGGGAAGTAAGGAACGCCCTATTAAACGCCGGCCCGGATGACTATCCAAGCAACGGTAAGGAATGGCGATGGAATCAATTTAAGCGCATTAACAAAGAGTTGTACGAACTAACGGGCCACCACGGTTACAACTATGGCAAGCATACCTAAACGACACAGGCCCAGCCCGTGGCACAACACACAACGCAAGCCGAACGAACGTGTGAACCGCGAGCCACGATATAGCAGCACGCGCTGGCGTAAACTGCGCGCGCTATTCCTGCGCGAGAATCCTACATGCGTAGAGTGTGGACACCTTGCGAACGTATGCGATCACATCACGCCCGTAACACAGGGCGGCGACTTTTGGCACGGGCCATTTCAAGCCATGTGCGACAGCTGCCATGCACGTAAGTCACGCACAGAGCGCAAAGATTTGCAAGGGGGTAGGGGGTTTTGAAATGTTCATCCGCCCAACGAAAAGT
>Ga0208150_1000217_pt1 | contig 22849 bp, 21 predicted proteins | sample DEB08_DNA_8_FD_184534 | JGI IMG/M metagenome (GOLD analysis project Ga0208150, IMG submission 184534) | Aqueous microbial communities from the Delaware River and Bay under freshwater to marine salinity gradient to study organic matter... | ecosystem: Environmental > Aquatic > Marine > Coastal ...
GAACTTGTGGAAGGCACAGTAAAACAGGACGAACAAGGTGAATACCTTGAGATGGTTCTGTCAGAACGTGACACCAAGCTAATCCGCTACCTAGCCAAGCACAAGCACATTAGCCCCTTCGGACATTGCTTTGCTTCCTTCCACGTTAAAGCCCCTGTGTTTGTGGCACGTCAGTTAGTGAAGCATAAGTTCCTACGTTGGAATGAGGTCAGTCGTCGCTACGTGGATGAAGAGCCAGAGTTCTATTTACCTGATCAGTGGCGTGGGCGCAGTAAAGACAAGAAGCAGGGTAGTGATGGCACTGTTCAGACGTTTGTGTCTGATTGGGATACGTACAACCACTCACTTAAAATTTACAAGGACTTACTAAAAGATGGTGTATGTCCTGAACAAGCCCGTATGGTGCTGCCACAGTCAATGATGACTGAGTGGTACTGGTCAGGTAGCTTAGATGCCTTTGCAGACATGTGTACGCTGCGCTGTAAGCCTGACACGCAGTATGAAAGTCAGCTAGTAGCAAATCAAATTGATGACATGATGTCTGAGAAGTTTCCCGTGTCGTGGGAAGCATTAAGGATGTATGCAGAATGAATACAGAAGCAGGAATAATTGGTGTAGAACAGGTAAAAGAACATGAAGATGGTTCCGCTACCTATCATTTCCATATGGATGCACACGCTAGAGGGCTATTAGCAGAAGAAGGTTTGAAATTAGTTCTGCATTGTGCCGCTGCAAAGTTAGATATGCAGGTGATCTATGATTTCATCGATGATCATATCAAATACGAAAAAGATATCCGTGAAATGGATGAAGAAGAACGCCAAAGGGCTAAAGAAAGGGAAGAAAAGAACAAGAAATGAAGAATTTTCTCGAAAAAAATAAAATCGAACAGAATTACTGTTTAAAATCAGACACTTGGTTGCGGGAGTAGGATTTGAACCTACGACCTTCAGGGTCTGGGCCACTCTAATGAAATCAATCGGTTATGGGTCACTTTATTTGTTAGGCCCATAACTACCAACCCTTAACTAAGTGTTGACAGATTTTATTTTCACGATATCCTTCGGATTGTCCCGACAGGGGCAATATATTAACCATTAGCTAAATAGTGTGGATGATGTACAGCTATAGGGAACAGTTAGAATTCATAAAGAATATAAAGATAGCTGAAGGCGATAGGAAAACTATCGACTGTCCATTCTGTGGTGGAAAGAAGAAGTTCACCATAGACAGATATGACGGAAAGTTAATCTGGAACTGTTACAAAGCTAGTTGCAATGTGAGAGGTGCCTACAATGGCAAACGCAGTATCGAAGCTGCCAAAGCGTTTATTGCTAATAATGCAATTACCAAGAAAAAGGCTCAGTCTTATCCAATACCCCAAATCACAACCAAGGTAGAAAACCATAAGCCTGCCATAGACTTTTTAAAGTCAGTGAATTCATGGATAGCTTATGAGAAAGGATACATAAAAATAACTTATGCCCCTGCAGAAGACCGTGTTCTGTTCTACAATTCAGATCATACAGGGGCTGTAGGACGTTCCCTACGCCCTGCTAAAGCCAAGTGGTGGACGTATGGCACAGTAGAAGGTGGTATAGCTGTAGGTAATGGAACACACGCAGTTCTTGTAGAAGATGTCCCTTCTGCCTGTGCTGTATCACAATTAAATGGGTATGTAGGTTTATCTTTATTAGGTACAGACTTAACTAGGCCCATTAGAAAAGCACTTAGTTCTTACGAAAAAGTAACATTAGTTCTTGACAATGACGCAAGTGCCAAAGCAATAATGATGACAAGGAAATATGATCAAATAGATTGTATTCGCTTAACCAAGAAAGACCTTAAATGGCTCACTACAGAACAGATAAAAAATTTACTACGGTAAATAGCGTATTTACGTGGGCCTTTATTTCTGGTGGGGGTAATAGGTCTAGAGTAAATCGCAGAAGATCACGTACTAAGGCTGCAGAGCGTCCTATGAATATGATGATTTGCGTAGTGTCACTACAGAATCCCCCTAGCGGCCCACCAATATTTTACTTATAGCTGCAAACCACTACGTAGAGGAACCCTGCGTTATCAAGCCACCCGTCTAAGCCTTACCAGTACAGACGCTAAAGTAAAAGGAATGGTACAATTAAAGCACGAGGAATCGTAGTCATTGACTACCAGATCGAAGGCGGTTTTAGAGAAGCTGCTGAAGAACAAGACAAGCTTGAAAAAGCTATTGCAAACATCGTTGATGGAAACAAAAACGTAGTCTTCCACCAAGTAGACATGAAAGAACGTCGTGGTGATAAAACTATGGACATCAGCAAGATGAAGTTCAGACACGTCTAAATATCTGAATACATTCATAAATCAAAATTAATGGCTCCGAATGCAAATTCGGGGCTTTTTTTATTTCTATTTCCTGCTATCTTAGAAACCCTTAGTAATGACCATTAACTAGGATGAAGCATAATGGAAATAGAACTTATAAAAACACTTTTAAACCATGAGGCTTACCAATCAACACAGGCAAAACTTAGACAATCAATATTCTCAGAAGATGGGGCAGACCTTTACGTCCTGCTTAAAGACGCACATGAGAAGTATGATGCTGATCTAAAACCCGAAGACCTATATTCGATTTGGTTAGCCAAGAACCCCGTAGCCACTACGTCAGAAATCAATGAGTTCAGGGACAACATCGATGATCTGAAACGTGCTGAAGCTATCACCCCTGAAGTAGCAGGCGACGTTATAGAAAGCCTGTGGCGACGTGAGATAGGCAGAGACATTGCCAACATTGGTATCAATATGTCTGAGGGCGATACCTCTGCCCTGCTAAAGCTACAGTCCCTGATTGAAAAGATATCTGGTAGCTATATGCCAGATGAATTTGGTGAACCAACCACTGATAACATCTACGAACTGTTAGCTGAAACCTCTGATGATAATCGTTGGAAGTTTAATATCGAAACACTAGCCCGTCATGTCTATGGCATCGGCCCTGCAGAGTTTGGGATTGTGTTTGCTAGACCTGAAACAGGTAAGTCAGCATTCCTGATTAGTGTGATTGCAGGCCCTGGGGGCTTTTGTCAGCAAGGGGCTAAAGTCCTGTATCTTGGTAACGAAGAACGTACCACACGTACAAAGCTTCGTGCGATCCAAGCCTGCAGCGGTATGACCCGTGAACAGATAACAGAAAATCCTGACTTAGCTATGTCGAAGTATCAGGCTATCAAGGATCGTTTGATAATGAAGGATGTCCAAGAATGGGATTTGGACACAATTAATGCATATTGCGAAAAGATCAAACCAGACGCTGTGTTTATTGACCAAGCTGATAAGGTGACAATCTCTGGGTTGTACAACTCTAGCCATGAACGTCTGCGTGAATTGTATCGCAGCCTGCGTGAACTGGCAAAACGGCACGACTGTGCTTTGATTGGTGTAAGCCAAGCCTCTGCAGAAGCAGAAGGTAAAACCCGTGTGGACTTCAGTATGCTTGAAGGATCGAAGACGGGTAAGGCAGCGGAAGCTGATTTGATTATTGGCATCGGCAAGGCTTCGTCAGGTGACGACAATGAGCCTGATAACCGCCGTTTCATCAACGTATCAAAGAACAAACTATCAGGCTTCCACGGCTATGTAATTGCCATGATCGAACCTGAAGTTAGCCGTTACACGGAGTAATCATGAAAATACTTGTACTAGACTTGGAAACAACCGTTCAGCGTTTCGACGGTAAGACCGACAACAGCCCTTTTAACCCTGACAACAAATGCGTATCTGCCCACTTTGGTATGCTTGGTTGGGATACAGTGGACGAAGTGTTTTCGCTTGTGTTCCATCACAATGAGAAACCAACCCCTGATAGCCGAAGCCTGTTAGAAGAAATGTTAAAACAAGCAGACGTGCTTGTAGCCCACAATGCTAAGTTCGATATCATGTGGCTGCTAGAGATGGGGTTCCGTATACCAAATCGTATATACTGCACCATGATAGGTGAATATATTCTGGCAAAGGGGCAGCGTGAAGAACTAAGCCTAAAGGCCACTGCAGAACGCCGTGATGTTACTCGCAAAAAATCTGACCTAGTAGATGAACTGTTTAAATCAGGTACAGGCTTTGAGGCTATGCCACTTGATAATGTTCTAGAATACGCAGAGGCAGATGTACGTTCCTGTGCTGAGATTTATTTAAGGCAACAAGACGACTTTGCGGCAGAAAGCAATCAATCCCTGACAAGCATCGTTGAACTGATGAACGAAATGCTGATGTTTTTAGTTGAGATTGAACGCAATGGCATCGCAGTGGACCTAGATGTTTTGCGGGGTATTAAAGTTGAATACGAAGCAGAACACAAAGAACTAACAAAGCGTCTAGATGAAATCGTTGAAGAGGTTATGGGCGACACTCCTATCAACCTAAACAGCGGTGCAGACATGACCAAGGTGGTCTACAGCCGTGAGGTTATTGACCGTGCTGCGCATCAACAGGTTTGGAATATTGGTCTAGGTGCGAATGGTAAGCCCCTGCCCCCACCCCGTATGAATGATGCACAGTTCAATCGTGCTGTACGTTCTACAACCAGACTAATACAGCGCACCCAAGCCCGTTGCTGTGATGTCTGTGATGGACGTGGTAAGGTGCAGTTAATTAAAAAGAATGGTGAACCTTATAAGAACCTTACAAAGTGTAAGAACTGTGCGGGTGTAGGTGCATTCTATGATCCTACAGGTGTTACTGCAGGACTAAAGCTGAACCCTAAGACATCAAGCTATGCATCTATCAATGGCTTTAAGACTGATAAGCACACAATTAAGGATTTGATCCGACAGGCAGAAAGTAAGGATAATCTTACCGCCGTAGAATTCCTGCAAAAGATGTCACGCCTGAACGCCATCAATACTTATCTGGATTCATTCATTCAGGGCATTGAGACATGGACACGGGCAGATGGTTTGCTGCACACGAATATGAACCAATGCATCACTGCTACAGGCCGTTTGTCTTCATCAAACCCAAACTTCCAAAACCAACCCAAGCGTGGATTTCCTGTTAGAAAAGCGGTTGTAAGTCGGTTTGATGATGGTCTTGTGATCGAAGCTGACTTTAGTGGCCTAGAATTCAGGGTGGCAGGGGAACTATCCCGTGACCCACAAATCATCGAAGATATTCTGACAGGTAAGGATATCCATAAACAGACTGCATCCATTATTAACCAGACAGATGCGTCTAACATCGACAAGGATCAAAGACAGGCGGCAAAGGCATATACATTCGCCCCGCTGTATGGCGGGATGGGCGCAGGTGAACCTGAACATATCCGTAACTACTTTAGCCAATTCTTTGCGATCTATGAGGGTCTAGCAGCCTATCAGAAACGCTTAATGGATGGCGTAGTACGCAACGGGATCGTGCAGACCCCTAGTGGGCGGCAATACTTCTGGCCTAATGCAAAACGCACCAGAAATGGACGTATTACCAATGCTACGCAGGTGGTGAACTATCCTGTACAGGGATTTGCCACAGGTGACCTTGTCCCATTAGCCTGTATCCGTGCGCACCAGAAATTTAAGGAACTAAACCTTGTCTCTAAGTTAGTTCTGACGGTCCACGACAGTATCGTGGTGGATTGCCATAAGGATGAACTGGAACAGGTCAAGGAAGCCCTGACATGGGCTATGACGGGTGTTCCTGAAGAGGCAGAGAAGCGTTGGAACTACACTTTTTCTTTACCGTTAGCTATCGAAATATCTGGCGGTAAAAACTGGCTTGATCAAGTCGAATTTGATTGACTTATAGCCCCTAGTTATGACATACTATAAGTCCAACTAAGAAAGGGTCACAACATGAATGATCTAACAACAATTGATGGTAGCGAGTTAGCAGAACTAGCAGATATCCTTGGAACTGAAACAGCATCTGGTGGTGGAGACACACTTGTACGTGTGCCAAAGCTTGATCACCAACATGCGGCAGATGATGACGACGGGAACCCTATGCCCCGTGGTGAATTTAGACTGCATATGCCAGATCAAATCGTTTATGCCAAAACGGTTAAGTTCCGTCCTTTAGCTTCTCATATTCAATATTTCCTGTGGGAAAATGATAAGCTTGTTAAGTCCCGTGCATTGAAAAACATGCGTGAGGAAGCCCGTGATACTGCAGGCACATTAGCGTGTGGTATGCCAGAGTGGGAAGTTCGTGCAGAAAACGAAGACCTACGCCAGAAGTACAAAGACTGTCAGCGACGTGTCGTGCGTGGTCTTGTGTCTATGATTGGACATAATCTGGAAGGCGACGAAATCATTATTGAAAACCAACCTACCATTTATTTTGGTAAGGGCCGCACAAACTACGGTGGTTTCTTTAATGAATATATTAAGCAGTTGCCGAAAGGTGCAAACATCTTTGACTATGAAGCGAAGATGTCCACTGAACGCATGAAGGTAGGCGCAACGGTGTTCTTTAAGATACACTGGGAACCGCTACTAAAAGATAAACTCCCAATGACGAAGGATGTCTTTGAAACGATGAAGGTCTTTGCAGACACTATTCGTGCCGAAAATAAGTATGTCGATGATCAATACTTTAAGGCGGTAAAAGAAGACAGTCTGGACACGTCAGCCATAGCGGCAATCGAAGACAGTTTGGACGCAGACTTCGTAGACGCTTAATGGGACTTCAGGAACAAATCCACACGGTCTTAGACCACTTGTCCAACAATGAAAGCGATAAGCTTACCATTGATGACAGTTGGATCGAAGAGGCAGGAGAGGCTTTCAAGGAAGCCCTTCGTCGCCAGTTCACACGGCAGGAAGAAGACTTTCGCCTGCGTATGTCGAACATTGGTAGGCCTCTTTGCCAACTACAGATGGGCAAGAGTGGTGCCACTACTGATCGCAAACCTTACAACTTCATTATGCGAATGCTTCATGGTGACGCAATCGAGTGTATCATGGATGTTGTGCTGCGTATCGCAGGGGCAAACATTACTGGCGGTAAATCAAAGGTAGAGTTTGACCTGAACGGGCATAAGATCAAGGGCGAAGACGATGTTGAGATTGATGGCAAAGTCTATGATATCAAATCGGCTTCCCCTGCAGCATTTGAACGTAAATGGAAGTATGGCATCGACGCTTTGAAGAAAGACGATGGCTTCGGTTATATCGGTCAGCTAGTGGGATATTCTGAAGGGCAAGGTAAGCCTGCAGGCGGTTGGATCGTTGTCTGTAAAAGTTCAGGGGAAGTTGTTGTAGTTGATGCAAAGCTTTCCAAAGCAGAAACCAAACGTATCAAGGGCGACCTTGCTATGAAAGCTACTGCAGTGAACGAAGATTGGTCCTTTGAACGGTGCTTTGAACCAGAAGATGATTTCTTTAACAAGAAATACACAGGTTCTAAGAAACTGCCGTTTAGCTGCAACTACTGCGATTACCGCCCGTCCTGTTGGCCTAATGCACAATACTTACCACAACCAAAATCCAAGGCCAAAGAGCCACGGAAGCATTGGTATGTACAGTATGAAGGAAAGGAACTGTAGGTGGCTATCAAACCTTCGTCTGCAAAGGCAAAGGGGCGTAAGCACCAACAGTGGGTAAAAGATAAAATACTAGCTTTGTTTCCTAGTTTGGAAGCAGACGATGTTCGATCAACGAGCATGGGCGCAGGGGGAGAAGACGTGCAGTTGTCCCCTGCAGCTAGGAAACTCTTTCCCTATTCTGTCGAGTGCAAGGCCCTGAAGGCTATCGGCGTATACAAGTTCATAGATCAGGCTGAAGCTAACTGTCCTGAGAATGCCACCCCGATAGCCATTATCAAAGCAGATCGCCAAAAGCCGTTGGCGGTTGTGGATGCAAATCACTTTTTTGAACTGCTTGGAAAACTAAAATGAAATACTCTGATCTACCGCTAAACTCTATGGGCATTGTCATTCACCTTGAGGAAGAAGGTGGCTTCGGTGTCACAGTCATGCACAACATATCAGAAGATTGGTCTGAGGAAGAAGCAGAGCCGTATTTAGACATACTGAATGGCCTGAATATGGTTCTTACCAACGGCTATGACATGCTTGGTATGTACGGTGCGCTAGGACGTGTCGTTAAAGACTATATTGAAGGTGACGGTCCTGAGATTGAATTCGAGCCTGATGAAGAATTGCTACAGGCTATCGAAGACCGCAAGGTAGTTCCCTTCAACAAGAAGAAGCTGAACTGATGCATAGTCGTAACCGTTTAAATGCGGATGCCTATGTCACGCCTGACATGGTGGATAAGCCGCCTCATTACAAAACTAGCACCATCGAATGCATCGATGCAATGACCGCAATGGCAGAGGACTGCTATATCTCTAGCCATGAGGCTTACTGTTGGCAGAACTGTTTTAAGTACCTTTGGCGTTGGCCCTACAAGAACGGCCTAGAAGACCTCAAGAAGGCACGTTGGTACTTAGATCGCTTAATCCAAAAAGTAGAGGAAAACCCTGATGATTACACATGACGACATCGTGGGCTTTGAATACTTTGATGAAGGTAATGAAAGCCTGCGTGATCCCAATACCTACTTAGGTAAAACACCCCTGGATATGGTTAAGCATTTTGCCAATGTCTACGGGCAAACAATCAACCATCCTTGGATGAAAGACACAGACAAAGACCTTCTACGTCTTGTTCTGGTCAAAGAGGAATATGCAGAGGTTTTATCAGCCGTAGAGGCTGACGATCTACTGAAAGAATTAGCCGACCTTGTTTACGTGACCTACGGGTATGCCGCCACATTTGGTTGGGATTTGGACGAAGCAGTCCGAAGAGTTCATGCGTCCAACATGTCAAAATTGGATGACGACGGTAAGCCCATCTACCGTGAAGATGGCAAGGTACTAAAGGGGCCACATTACGAAGCCCCAGATTTAACAGACTTAGTTTGAGGGAAAACAAATGATAAAAAACGAATACGGGCCAACACTACCAATCTCTGAAGAAATTCACGCACAGAAGTATCGTTCTGAAGGTGAGACTTTTCGTGAGGCTATGACACGGGTAGCAGAAGCCCTTAAAGACAACGAAGTACATTTTGATAACTTCCGCACCATCCTGTACAACCAACGCTTCCTGCCTGCAGGACGTGTGCAGTCAGCTATGGGCGCACCCCGTCGTGTGACACCTTACAACTGTTTTGTAAGCATGACAATTGAAGACAGTATGGAAGGTATCATGCAGGCGGCACGTAACGCTGCTAAGACGATGCAGCTTGGTGGGGGTATAGGTTACGACTTTTCTACACTACGTCCACGGGGCGCATTAATCCGTAGCCTAGACAGTCGTTCTAGTGGCCCTATGAGTTTTATGGGTATCTTTGATGCTATCTGTAAGACTATCTCTTCGGCAGGCCATCGTCGTGGCGCACAGATGGGTGTCCTACGTGTAGACCATCCTGATATCGAACAGTTCATTCGTGCTAAGAACAACAGCACAGAACTCACACAGTTCAACATCTCTGTCGGCGTGACAGATAAGTTCATGGAAGCGGTAAAGGCAGACGAAGATTTTGACTTAGAGTTTGAAGGCCGTGTCTACAAGACTGTATCTGCCCGTGCGTTATGGGATGATATCCTGCGTTCTACATGGGATTGGGCAGAACCTGGTATTTTGTTTATTGACCGCATCAACCGTAAGAACAACCTGCATTACTGTGAGTATATCGCTGCTACTAACCCCTGTGGTGAACAGCCATTGCCGCCAAACGGTGCATGTCTGCTAGGTTCATTTAACCTGACTAAGTACATTGTGCAGCATGACGGTAAATACGTCTTTAACATGAATATGCTAAAGAATGATATTCCTCATGTCGTCCGTGCTATGGATAATGTTGTAGATCGTGCAACCTACCCGCTGCCAGAACAGGAACAGGAAGCCAAGAACAAGCGTCGTATGGGTCTAGGTGTAACAGGCGTAGCTAACGCTATTGAGGCACTCGGCTTTGAGTATGGCTCTGACGACTTCATCCGTGTGTTGGAAGAGATTATGGGTACTATCCGTGATGGTGCATACCGTACTTCTATCGAACTGGCGAAAGAGAAAGGTGCGTTCCCTCTGTTCAGCCAAGAATATCTGGCATCAGAGTTTGCTAAAACCTTACCTATTGATATTCGTACAGACATTGCAAAGCACGGTATTCGTAACTCGCACCTACTGTCAGTAGCACCTACAGGCACAATTAGCTTGTCGGCAGACAACGTATCGTCGGGCATCGAACCTGTATTCTCGCTAGGCTATGACCGTACTATCCAGACGTTTGACGGGCCGAAGGTGGAACGTGTCGATGACTATGGTTATCGTGAGTTTGGCACCAAAGGTAAGACTGCAGATGAACTGTCTGTGTTTGATCATGTACGTGTGCTGAACGTAGCCTCACGCTTCGTAGACAGTGCCTGCAGTAAGACCTGTAATGTTGGTGACGATGTAACATGGGAAGAGTTTAAGCAAGTCTACATGGATGCTTATGAGGGCGGTTCATCAGGCTGCACAACATTCCGTGCTTCAGGCAAACGCTATGGTATCCTTAACGCTTCCGCATCAGAGGACATTGCTGAAGAACCAGAGACTGATGAAGATAACTTCATCGAAGAAGGCGGGGCTTGTTACTACGATCCTGCTACTGGTTTGCGCAAATGTGAATGAGTTATGCGAGATCGTAGACATCTCAGCTTAAAGCAAACACCCTATGAGGAAGGCTACCAAGCCTTCTTCTCTGGGCAACTGGTCTGCGAATACAGACCCAAATCACTTTACTACAAGGAATGGCATCGTGGTTTCAACGTAGCCTACTTTGAGAATAGGAGTCGAAATGTACAAAGAATTTCAGCGTGACGATTTCGATAAGTTTGATGCAAAAGCCCGTGAGAAGGCCAAGAAGTTTTGGTTTCGTAATGGGTTCTATTGCACAGACAATGAAGATGAATACGGCGTAGATTTAATATGCAGCAAAGGGGATCGTACCTTTTACTGTGAGGTTGAAGTCAAACGTCCGTGGCATGGCGTTAAGTTTAAATACGATACGCTGCACATTCCTGTTCGCAAAGGCAAGTTTCTAAGTAAGCCTACGCAGTTCATGATTTTTAATAACAGCATGACACACGCAGCCCTCGTAAACAGGCAGGCTGTATTAAGTGCGCCGTGCGTAGAGGTTCCCAATGTAAAAATTCGCTTTGGGGAAAAGTTCTTCGATGTACCGAAGGACAAATTAATCTTCGTCAGTACAATCTAGGAGTTAATATGACTGAAGCAGTAGAAAAAGCGTTTGAAGACGCACAAAAACAATCCCTTGAGGCCGTAATGATCCTTGGGCTAACAGAGGATGGTGGTGTAACCATTAATTCTAGCCTAAAGAACGTGCAGGCAATGCATTGGATGCTTAATACAAGTATTTTTGACATCAATGTATTTGAACGTCAGCCTAAAGAAAAAAGCCCCCAGGCCGTTGACCCAGAGGCTTAGATTGTCTATACTATAAGTGAACTGGCGGTTTGGTCACTGCCTTTTCAAGTTTAGTAGAAGCCCCCTAGTTTTCTAGGGGGTTTTTCTTTATTCAGTTAGTCCAAATAGCTGCATCATGTCCCTGTCGTACATATACGCATCTTCTTCACCAAAGATGTCTTCTTCCTGAACACGGAATTCGTATCTCGTACCCAACACTGATAGGTTTGCCGTTTCAGAAGCAATCTTGGCAGCTATTTCTTGTGCTGTAGGTGTTGCACCATCACGGGCTGCAATAAGAAGTCGTTCAAACTCTTTTGGGTTAGCAACTACTGTAGCAAGTACGTGTGCGGATACTTCTTTCTGCAGACGTTCTGCCTGTTCAACAGGAACTGACGTAATACGACGCAACATAGCGGCTGTAGGGTTCATGTAGCCTGCAGTAAGCAAGATAGCGGTAGACACCGCATCACGAATGTTAGAATCCCGTGTTGCATTAAGAATGGTATCTGAACCTGCCTGTGTACCTTTAAGACGTGTGGGTAAGGATGTCTGATACATCATGTTTACCAGACGTGTGACGGATTCTGTCATTTCTGACTCTACGCCGTATACACGGTTCATTGCCTTAAACAGGTTGCCTGCTTCATCATCTGTAAGACGTGTTACAGCACCCAAGGCTACGTTACGACGGGCTTCTGTACCAGACTTTAGACCTACTGGTGATGCGCCAAATATCTTTGTCCCTACAGCATCTAACGCAACGGCCTGCAAAGCTTCTGTTGCCATCTTACGAGATGCTTCATCAGGCATCTGCGCAATCTTGTTCATCAGTTCGTCCATGCGGTTGGCAGAATTCTCTGATGTCATGATGCTAGTAAGTTTCTGACGTGCGCTAGACGTAGGGGTACTTCGTGAAGGCCCTACCTTACCTACAGAGGCTGCACCCATCGGGGTATCAATCAACTGATTAACAATACCCGCCTGTGCCGCTTCGATTTCGGCAGTGATCTCTCTTACCAATTGATCGTTAGAAAGCTTTATGTCACCTAAATTTCCATAGGCTGATCGTACCTGATTAAATGCCGTGTCTAGTTCACCTAAAAGGGCAGTGTCACCTAAAGCCTGTAGCTGATCACGTACAGGCTGTACGGCATCAAACAAGATAGCTTCTGGGTTTGTTGATCCTGTAGATGCACCTCTATTAATAGCGTCCCGTAAGGCATTTGCTGCCTGCGCACGGAATAGATCACGGAAAGAACCATTAATCTCTGTTTCTGATGTAACACCTTTTAGCATAGTGTTTAACTGGTTCATCAAAGTACCAGTACCATCGCCCATGACTTCATCAACAAACTGATTAGAACCTAGAATTGCATCAGGTTCATTGCGACCATATTCTGTTGGTATTTGCCCACGTTCAGTATCAAAACGACGTTGATCCGCAAATTTATCTGTCAGACGACGAACAGGCTCAGAATTAGCGAATTCTGCTTTTGCTGTTTTGTACATCTGATCAGCATTACTAAAGGCCGAAGCGACATCAGACGGGGCTGTATCGATGACGTGCGCCATCTGTCCTGCTTCTGCATCTGTAATATGATTTCTGAATTCAATCAAACGACGCTGTACAGTCTTATCTCCACTGTAGCTATCAATAACCGCCGCTAAACGTCCCTTTAGATCGTACAAATCTTTAAAAGTTAATTCAGTAGATAGGCGTTCAATGACTTGTTCAGGGGTTTCTTTAATAGCTTCGCTTGTAGCTTCACCAACAACAGGCATAGGGTCTGTCTGTCGGCCTACGGTCTGTGGCTCAAAGCCTTCAAAGATGTCACGCAATACTGCAGCCGCACGATCACCAGAACCATCTAGTACGTTAGCGGCACGGGTGATTTCAGTAAGCTTGTCCTTTAATAAGGCTGCATCAATTGTGGCTTCAGGCAATGCTGCATAAGCTGCATCAACATCATCCATAGCCTTCTTGAATGCACCATACCCCTCAGTAGAAACAAGTTCTGTTAAAGCCTGCCTGACTTCGTTACTGTTTGTAGTGAATACACCACCGCTTGTGTTTTCAGATAGAAGATCGATTACGATAGGGTTGTCTTCTAAGACAGTGCTTTGTGCCGCTAGTATCTCATCTGTCTGACGTGTTACATCATCAGCCTGATTAGCTAAAGTTGTAACAGTTTCATCAGACTGACGGGCAATCTCTGAAGCAAGTCCTTGCGCTGCGTCGTCTACGCTACCGCCTGCAATATCTTCTGCAGTTTCAGATATAAAGTTACCAATCTCATTTGGTACAGCATCAACGGCAGCTTGTACGGCGGGATCAGCGGATTGGCTGCGTAAAAGACCAATCATAGAAGTGGACATACGTGCCGCTTCTTTTTCTACCATCTCTTCAAACGCTTCAGGCGACAGTGTGTCTTTTAAGGATGCACGGGTTTCACGAATATACGCATCCGCACCCATCATAATAGCGTCTGTTGTTCCTACAGGAATTTCCTTAACTGCAGGACCAAGGGCCAATTCAATGGTCTGATTGTTATTAAGCACATTTGCCAACGCAGACAAACGCAGTTTCATATCAACAGGATTTAACTTGTCGAATTCAGGGTCTAGATACTTAACAATCTCAAGTAGTGTACCATCTTCTATAGATTGTTTTAATGCCTGTTTATTCGCCATCTTTTTAACAGGCGATAGTTTGTTAAAACCAAAACTTACGGGTTTTGCTAGAAGTGCTAGTGCGCCATCCATGACACCGTTGACCACTAGACCATCTACAAACATAGCCACGTCAGCGGCCTGTTGATCGTTTAGGGTAGGTAGTACGGTATTTACGACTTCGGGTTTGATAACCAAACCTTCATCGCCTTCCTTAGACATGATAGCTTCAGTCAGCGCAGCACCAATAGCACCTGATGTATATCCTGCCTGACCTGCTTTAGCACCTTCTTTGCCATAACGTAAAAGCTTACCACCGTAGTTAAATACTTTAACGACAGGGACAGATGGTGCGGCAATAGAAAGGATAGTCGCAGCTATTTCTTCACCGCCAGACAAATCCATATCGGGACGTGAACGGGCAAATTCACTATCACCTAAAATAGCACCTTCAGTAAACAGGCCACCAAGTTCTTGGTATATATTACGCCCTGCCTGTTCAATGACACGATTAACCGTACTCTGGTCCATGTTAGGATCAGGGATGATCACTGTTTCCGATTTGTATTCTACTACGTTACCAAATTCGTCTTTAACAGGAACGTAGCGATCATACAGCTTGCGTCCGTATGGCTGCGTAACACCTTCACTATCAGGCTCAGTATAGAAAGAAGAGCCTGTGTACAGGTCTTGTGCCGCTTGCTGCCACTGCGCCATGTCCTGATTGTACTGGTCACGGGCTTTTTGGCTATCAGTACGCTCTGCACCTTCAGCGTTAAATACGTCGTACCACATAGCACCAAATTTATCAAAGGTGCTTAGTTCAGGTTTAGGCTTTAGTTGACTATCGTCAGGATCAACAAACTCACCATACAGGTTGTCATAAGTAAACGAATCACGGGTTTCTTGAGGAACCTTTGGTGTTTCTGGTGCAGTATTCTGTTGAACGATACTATCAGTGTATTCTTGCCAATCTTCTTCTGTACCACCATAGATAAGTTCATCAGGAATTAGCTTAACTTCTGGGGCCGTACTTGAAGTAGGTGCCTCTTCAGGTTCATTTTCGGGTACAGGAAGACCTTGTGATTTAAGGAATTCTATTTCGTCTTGGGTTAATGTAGCCATGATGAATTCCTTATTTTGTCAATCCGACTTCTTTTCTCAAAACATCTACAGGAACATCAAATTGCTTTGCATAGATGTCCAGAGATTTACTGAGAGTGTCTGCATTAGTTATGGAAGTAAGTTGATTTTTAATGTCGTTGAATAGAGGACTATTTTTCATAGCCCCAACTCTTTGACCAATGCTGAGAACTTTAGGTGCATCGGTAGTTACAACTTTAGTCTCTGAACTTTCAGGGGCAGTCACTGTCTGGTTCATCCACCCAATTGGTGTCTGCATGTTTTGCTGACCGCCCATGTATGTATTCATGTCGATCAAGAAGTCTGCATAGTATTTATCTGCACCTGGTTGATCTACAGCAATCAATACATCAGGACGTTTGAGGTACTTATCATGTTCCACCTGATTGATCTCGTAGGACTTCTTAACAAGGTCACGCAAACTCTTCGTGAAGGTAGGATAGCTGCTTCCTGCCGCCACAACATTCATAGCTGCCTTAAAGTCTTGGTCTGTTGTACGCTCTTGTCCAAGTCCTGTACGGGCATACACAAATGCGAATTCAATTAGTTGTGACTGATAACGTGCGTATAGATCGGCATTAATACCGACCTTTTCCATAGCATCTTGTGTATTTTTATCCTGTGCGTCGGAGGTCACAATCTGTGAAATTGTAGCCCGAATGTCTTCTTCCGAGTTGCCACGGAAGTATGCATCCAAGGCACCAACTTCGTTTTCAAGACGTTGTATAACACTTGCTGCTTTACCGCCAATAAAGGTCAGTACAGATGCATCAGAGGTGCGTACAATATCATCCAAGGACTTAGCACGGATAAGTAAGTCTTCTACATTTGTACGTGAGGCAATAACCTTGGCAAACACGTTATCCTGTAGACGTGTAGCATTGCCCATCATTGTCTTGAAGTTATCTACACTCTGAGGGTTCGTTACCTCTGTTCTGCTAAATGTCTTCTGCAGTGTTGGTGAGAAGAATTCACCTTTTTCTGTTAGAATAAAGTCTACTCGAACAGGCTTACCTTTAATGCTAACTTCACCAAAATACTCTTGGTCTGTAAGTTTCAATTCTGTGGCATCTTGTTCAAGGTCTTTTAGGTGATTGTTCATAATGTCGAGAACAGACTTTTTGGTTTTCTCGTCTATAGATGTATCATTTGTTATCTGTAGGATACGTTCTTTTGTTGCGTTAACAGAACCTATTCCTGTTAGATATTCAGATAGATTTACGTTCTCTTTACCCGCAAGCAGAGTACCTACCACAGTATTCATAGCTACCGCTTCAGGACGGTCATCACTTTGTAATGCTGTCTGAATATTTTTCAGTTCTTCAACGCTTCTTGTTGCAAGGTCAACGGTATCTTCTACAGACAAGGTACTTGCTTCAGTAGTTTCTTGCTGACTGCGTATGACAATTTCATTTCTAAGTGCGGCTGTTTCATCTTCAGAAGCACCCATTTGCATAGCAACACGAAGTTTTCTTTGTAATTCGTCTACATCTTCAGCTTCTGTCGCTGCTTCAGCGGATACTAGCGCAGAGTAAGGTTTTGGTTCTTGATTTTGATGCCACTGTTTAACAGCCTGTAGTGCTATGTACTCGTCTGACTTACGTCCTTCTGGTGTACTCTCCAACCTAGCGATTTTGTAGTCTGTGTAGGTTTCATCGGAATAAGCTTCTTTAATTGATGCTTCAACAGCACCTGTCTCTAGGAACTTTTTCTCTTGTTCAATAATACCCAAGGCTTCTTTTGATAGTTTAATACCTTCTGCCTCTATCTCCATTTCGTACCGACGAATATCATCAAGAGAGCCTAGTCGATCATAGTCAAGTTTGGCCTCTTGTTGCCCAAACGGCGTAATCTCAATACCTTCAACAGGAGTGTCCATGTTAGGTTCTTCGGATACAGGCGCAAATATTTCAGACATCTGCCCTGCTTCGTCACGAACCGCATCAGAGTTATTTTCGTTATTAGCAACATTATCCAACGCACCTACTGTCAGAGGCCCACCACTTTTTACTTCATCATAAGTTTTATCGCCAACAGTCAAACTTGTTGGGAAATCACTAGGAACATCTGGACCCTGTAGAGGACGAGACTCAGTCTTGGTAACAAACTTTAGGTTACCTCTATCCATCATATCAACAGTGCTATTTTCTACCTTGGTTACATCGCCACCATAAAGCTGTAGCTGTTGAGTAAAATACACTAAAGCTTCTGGATTATTGTCTGAACCGCTGTACTTAACGGTTAGTGCTTTAGCATCTCTAGCAAGCTTCTTATCTTTAGCTTCCTGCGCTTTAGCAGCCTTTGCCGCTGCAGCCGCACGGGCCTTGCGTTCTTTTTCTTCGTCGTATGCTCTCTGTTCTTCTAAAGCTTTTTTCTTTAGATATGTGGGTACGAATACATCAGCAAACCCTTGAGCGAACTCGCCAATATTATCACTTTTAGGAGCATAGCTTGCGGGGTTAACATTACGCCATCTGGACATCTTCATCCCCTTCTTCTGGTGCTTCCATCATTCCAAGCATTGCAGCTTGTTCATCTGCAGGTGCAGCCTCAGTTTCCTCTAGGCTAGGACGACCCATTAGGCCTTCAGTCGGAATATCATCATCAAGAATAGCTACTTGGCCTGTTTCTTCGTCTTCGATAATACCAAGAGACTGTTTAAGCAGCGTAGGAGTGATTTTTACACGGTCACTATCATCTGTACCCATGTCATACTTAAAGCCTTCGCTTTCAGCTATTATCTGAATGTATCGGGCTACAGGGCCTGCTATCAGGATCGCTAGGTCAATTGGTAGTTTACCTTTAGCAATCGCCTGCATAAGCAAGGCTGATGTTACTGTGGTGACGCTAACTTCAATATCTAACAGGGAATAAACAAGTTCTGTTTGTTCTGGCTGAGTAAGCTTCTCAAGCATGTAGTCCACGGCTTCATCATACTCTGTAAGATCAGGTGGACGATGCCAAGGATAATTACGGGTATCAGCTAATAGGTTAGCACCTGGAATGGGGGCATCAAACTTCATCGTCTTCCTCTTCTATTTCAGGGGCCTCACCGTCTTCTTCTAAGGATTGCTCAAACCCATCAAAGTATTCTGGCGTGTAGTACAATTCACCCTTGGACATCTCCATTAGGTTCTTAGGCAATTTGCCATCCATGAATTGTATGATTGATTTCTTTACAGCTTCTTGAAATGTCATTGGATCATCCCGTAGTTAACCATCAGATAGCCTTCAGGGCCGACGAACACGGCTTTTGGGTGCGTTTTCTGAACTTCTTGGGCAAGAACACCGACAGTAGGATATTTGTCGTAGCCAATGGCTACAGCTTTGGCATTCCAATCCCATGAATAGGTACGCAGACCGCCTATAACACCGTGGTATTCGACATTTTCTTTTAGGCGTTCATCACTGGAGATAATTCCTGGCAATACTGCAGCACCAATCTGTCCGATTGCGCCCCAGATGCCACTGCTACCACCTTTACTGCTTGCTGCAGCACTAATCTCAGCCGCTAGGATACGGGCATCTAGTTCAGCTTCTGTAGCAGCACCTTTATAGATGTAGTCTAGGATGCTATCCACACGATCCCACAGGCGGTTTAGACCTTCTTGGTTTAGATCATAGCTGTTTTTAACATCTTCAGCGTAGGCATCATACAGCATACTAGAATTTGCTTTCACAACTTCCTGTCGCCATTTCATGTTAGCTGTATCGATGTTGTACTGCATTTCTGCATAAAAACGCTGACGACCATCTTCCATATCTGCATTAAATTGTGCAGCATCGTTAATCTCGCCTGCGTTAAACTTCTTCATGGCGTTTAGCTGCGTATCATTGTGCATAGATATTGTAGCTGCTAATTCGTCATAGAACTTCTGAAAGTCGTTAGCGGCTTCTGCACTAAAGATACGAGCGGCGTTGGTTGCTGCCTGATCATTAAACAATGCGTCTACCATTGCCTGCGTATTAATGACTTCAGCTTCTTGTTCCCTAGTAAGGTTAGTAAGGTCCATTTCTAGGAAAGCTTTAGCGTTCTGTACGGCTGCAGCCTGACGTGCATCTAGGTTAGCGATTTCAAACTTAGACAGGACATTGGCTTTGTTAATGATAGCCTGTTGTTTGTTATCTAGGTTCTTAGTTGTTAGCGTTTGAAAGAATGTTGCTTCTTTCTCAGCAATACCTAGTGTCGCTTCCATAATGGCATTAGACAGGGCTGCAGTAGCTGCCGTTCCTGTGATACCATTAAAGGCCATTGTACGGTTAACCTCACGGGCCAAGCCTTGCGCCCATGTAGGTATCTTTGGATTGCCATTGGCATCTTTAAACTCTGCAGAGATTGTTTTCATCTGCCAGAGAATAGATGTCTTAGCATCTACAAAGTCACGGCCTTCTTTAGCAAGCTTATCAGCTAGTAGCTTACCTTCTACTGTAGACGTATCGATCACCTTCGACATATCCACAAAGGCGTAGTCGTTAAGGGCTTCACCTACTTCGTTAATCGAACCGTCTTCATTAACACCAGTAGCAGAACCTTTCATGTCGATGGTAAATTCATCTGCATCGACTAGGTTATCATCATCAATAGTTCCTGTGACCGCATCTACGTTTGCAGCCGCATTACCTGCAATATCTTCTGCTACGGTATCTGCAGTATAAGTAGTGACAGGCCCTTGTCCTGGGTCTGATGTAGTAGAAATATCATCTACTGTAGTAGCCGTATAAGCAGGACTGTCGCCTAGTGCGTAATTAGGGTTACTGGGATCAAGAGATGTACCTAAAGTTTCAGGATCAATAAGTACGCCGTTGTCGTTTATGAAATCGGCTAGATTAATGCCTTTGTCTTGTAGATACTTGTTTGGATCAGCAATCATGGCTTCAATCTCTGCGTCAGATTTTACCACGCCTGCTTTCTTAGCCCATGCTAAAATATTATCAGCACTTAGTTCACCTGTACCTGAACCGCCTGCAGTGCCGTCACTAGAACCTGCACCTGCAGCACCTGAACCAGATGATCCACCACTGACGCCATTATCATTGCCAGTAGATGTTGAAGAAGCACCACCACCAGACTTAGGTATATTTAATGTACCGCCTGCATAGATTTTATTTGGGTCAGTAATCTTAGGGTTAGCTTTCATTAAAGCTTCAACAGTAGTGCCGTTTGCTGCAGCAATCTCAGACAATGTATCGCCTGATTTAATCACGTAGTCTGTGTTTGGAGAAAAGGCATTCTTTACTGCATTTGTCGTGTCACTAAACGTGTTCTTAACAAAGCTATCAGAACTGTAGTTGTTCTTAACTGCGCCTGTACCGCCTTTATCAGTATAGTTGTTAACGCCATCTTTATCGAACACACTACCTTCCGTGCTGAAGCTATCTCCAGACTGACCTGCACCGCCACCGTCGAACATATCTTTCAAGCTATCGAAACCAAACATTATAGTTTTTCCTTTTCTTTTTCGCAGGCACGGATGCGGTTGCGTAACTTAGCGTAGTCCGTGATAGCCATATCAATGGCGTAATTATCTTGGGGGAGTGCTTCTATTTCGTCAGCTAAACGAGAAGAGAAGCTTTCGTCATAAGAAACGATAGGGGGGCAGTAGACTTCTAAATCAGTCCTATAAACCGTCCCTGCGCAGCCTGTCAGTAAGGTCACTGCGACTGCTAGGATTGAAAGTGTCTTCATGTTCAGCCATCGCTTTGTAAAAATCATTGGCCTTTTCTTTGGCCTGTAGTTCGTCGGCAAGAACATTAGCTTTTTCTAGCTTCTTACCATCCTTGCGGCCTAAGACGTACAGGATAGGTAACAGAATGCCTAAAGCCGCAATGATGTAGGTTTTGATCTTGCCGATGACAAACATCAGTGGATGCCTTCTTTATGGTCTTTGAAACGGGCGTATGCTGCTAAAGCAATGCCGCCGATTGCACACAACAGGAAGATTGTCTTCATGCTATCAGAGTAAGGGACCAAAGCCTCAATCTGTGGTGTAATTTCGCCTAGTGCTGTAGCCGCACCTGCAATTCCTGCCCCCGCCATAGTCTTAGACTGCGTGAGAGGCTTTGTAGCAGCCGCTGCAGTGACCTTTTGTGGCATTGTGGGTCCACCCTCATCAGATGGCAACTTAGCGTCACGGGCGAATATAGCGGCTTCTGCAGCACGTCTACGGGTTAGACCATTCAAAACAGTCAGCTTACCGCTTACACGGGCTTTGTTCCAACGCATGATCTGTTCTGGAACATCGTTATAAAGACCTTGGTTCAGCTTCTTTAAAAGTGTAGATGATTGAAAATTGCCTGCGCCAAGGTTAAATACGAAAGACACTAAAGCATCATATTGGCCTTGTGTCAGTGGGACTGAAACATAACGCTTAACGTCTGCTTCTGAATTGCGTAAGTCTTCACGCAAACGTAGTTCTGCTTCGTCTTGGGTGATCTTCATTCCTGAACGAACACCTTTAGTCGAACCCCAACCTATGGTCCATTTTCCTGCACTACATTGGTAGGCTGAAATCATTCCATCAGGTTGGACTTTGTGAAGGCCTTCGAACCGTTTGATCAGTTCGATGCCATCTTGTGAGATTGTATCGGGATGCATAAATTTACCTTGTGGTAGTGAACGGAGAAGCAAACCCACCTGTTGGTACATTCCCCTGCATAGCAGGGCTTAGATTGCCCATGCTCACATTAGCCCCTGCCATGTTTTGTAGGTTCTGCAGATCAAACAATGACTTGTTGATGTTTAGAACCTTGTCGCCAATTCTATTGCCCTGCATGTCGAATGCACGAAGCAAGAGATTGCCGTTACTATCAATGGCCCGTGATATTGTTGTGCCATTTTGATTTACTGTGTTTTGGATAAGCTGACCTGTGTCATCAAAACTGTCACCGATTTGCTTAAAGTCTTGGCGCATACGCATATCAAGGTCTGACTGACCTGATGCAATACGGGCAAGATCACGAAGCTGCGTATCCATAGTTTGTGAAGCAGTGTCGAAACCTTGCTGTGTCTGAAGCGCATTAGCCTCTGCCAGTTGTCGGTTATCCATTGCAGCATTCATCAAGCCTTGTTGGCCTGTTTCTACAGTCTGTCCTAATTGATCTTGTCCTGATGCAACATTGGTAAATCCAGTGTCTACGTTTTGCTCTAGGCCTTGTAGCTGACCAGACAAAGAACGCTGATAGTTTTCTGCGTTGGAAAGCATAGTTTCCACGTCCATAGAAACTCTACCAATCTCAGTACCTTGGTTATCGAAGGTGCTTTGAATGATGTTGCCTTGTTCATCGATAGACCGTGAGATTGTGTTCCCTTGGTCATCAATAGAATTGGTAATCAGTTCACCATTCTGGTCAAAGCTATTAGCAAGTGCTGTGTACTGTGCCTTAGATGTTTCATCGATTGTAGCACCAGTAGTTTCAAGCAACGTCTTAACATTACCAATACGGTTAGACAGGTTCTGACGCTCAATCTGCGCTGATGCCGCTGAGTCAGAGAAGCCACCTTCTACTGCACCAGACAGGACTTCAAAGCCTGCTTGTGTGCCTTCGCCTAGTGTACCAATACGT
>Ga0208150_1000221_pt1 | contig 22685 bp, 28 predicted proteins | sample DEB08_DNA_8_FD_184534 | JGI IMG/M metagenome (GOLD analysis project Ga0208150, IMG submission 184534) | Aqueous microbial communities from the Delaware River and Bay under freshwater to marine salinity gradient to study organic matter... | ecosystem: Environmental > Aquatic > Marine > Coastal ...
CGGGGGATTTCTCGATCGGTTCGCCGTTGGTGTTGGATGGCAACACATCATTGACCAATGACGGTTCGACGATCGAGCTGGGTGACAATGCGCTGACGGAAACGCATCTATTTGGCAACGTCGGCATCGGGACTACGAGTCCGATTGCAAAGCTACACGTCGTGGGGGGAGCAAGATTTGGTCACGTTCAGGTTTCGAATAATGAAACTGACCTGACAACTAAGGTAGGGTATTATGTAACCCCCCATTACACAAACGCGGAGCAGGCTATCGCGGCGTTGGTTACTAGTAACCAAGCAGCATCTAATTTATTGTTTATCGGTGGCGGATCTGGGTCTTACAATGCTGCAACGGAAATTCGATTTCATACAGCCGCCAACAACACGACGACTACAGGCACGGAGCGGATGCGCATCGAATCTGACGGCAAAGTCGGCATCGGGACTACGAGTCCTGAATTCGCGCTAGACGTGGCTGGTGATATTCAGATAATTGATACCGAGCCTCGCCTATATTTCAAAGAGACGGACCAAGCAGATGATGTCTGGTGGTTTCAAATGCAAGGTGGCGATTTATTTATTGAGCCAGAGGACACCAATGCGCTGTTGCGAATTCGCAACGTCGCTAATCTGGATATTTTCGCTGTTGATACCTCCAGCGGAAACGTCGGCATTGGGACTGCGAGTCCAGCGGCTGCTTTGGACGTCAGCGGAGATATTGCGTTAGACGGCGAAATCCTAAATTCCTACGGATCTTTAGAGGTCGAAAGCAACTCGACAGACATCACGATTTCGGGGACAGACACAGCTTTCGGCGCGAATGCTGCTCAACTTCTCGTATTCGATACGAACGGCCCCAGCAACGGTACTACCCCCGACCACACCCAGGACCACATAACAATCGATGAGGCAGGCACTTACCTGATTAGTTTCTCAGTCTCTTTTTCTGGCGGATCTGCTGATACAATTTCAGCGGCCTTTTTCATAAACAACAAGACCACCCAGCTTGGATCTCGGATGACCAGAAAACTTGGGACAGGGGGGAGCGTTGGGAGTGCCAGCCACTTAGCTATAGCCACGCTTGCGGCTACTGATACCGTCGAGGTTTGGTTTCAAAACGAATCGGCTACTGCAAACATAACGGTTGAGGATGCTTGTCTCTCAGTCGCAAAACTCGGATAATTATGCCAGTACCACTAGATACACCAGTTAACCGAGAAGCCCAACCGGCGAAGGAATTCGCCAGCGCATGGTTTTCTCGGATCACCATCAACGCGCCTACTCCGTCCGACAAGGGCTTGGTGCGTATCAATGTTGCCGCCTACGATGCAGCCAGCGGGGAGGTGCTCACCGACTCCGACGGTAATCCCAAATTCATCAAGCGAATTTCAACTAACGACCTGTCGGACGCTGCGGCGAATGTCCCAGAGGTTGCAACTGCATACGCTGCCATCATCGCTGCCATTCCAGCGCTGGAAGCCTACGAGGAGGCCAAGGCTGCAACGCCTGAACCTGAGCTTGAGCCTGAGCCTGAGGAATAGTCTCTATGCTTGCTGAGATCGATTTGACTCAAATAGTGGTCAGTCTGTTCACCTTGTTAGGGGTAATAGTGACTTCATATTTTTCATTTCGATCCCACCGCACGACTCGGGTGGTAAACGATGCCGTGAACAATGTTCACAAGACAGGAGGAGAACGGATTTATGATCTGGTCCTCAACAACGCCAAAGCGGCCCAGAAGGTCCAAGATGGGCTCGACCATGTCCATGAAAAAACCGATGAGCTTCTGGAGTGGAAACGTTCTTACGCAAATAGCCCGTGGAATTCAGGCGCCGGTGTGCAAGAATGGCTGAAGGATTACAACCGGACCTTGAAAGAGTTGAAGTGCGGTCATCGCCCGTGCTCTCCCCATCAAGACACAGCTAGAATTTTCGCCAAACCAAACCCAATGGCGGACACTGAAAAACAAAATGGAAAATCCAACGATTGAACTAAACGCAACCGAGACTCAAAACCTATTGGCGGCTTTGGATCTCATGAGCAAAGACCAGCAGGTCGGTGGGCTCAAATCGATGCAAGCGATCTTCCCGCTTGCTGCGAAGTTGTCGCAGCACGGCGTCGCGCTGCAAGAAGCCACGCCATCGGCCGATCCTAACGAGGAATAGAACAAATGGACACGCAAGCCCCTACCCGAATTTCCGCGCCTGTAATCAATCCCACCGCATGGGATAGGTTACAGCATTTGATCAATCGAACGATGGCCCCGCATTCGGTAGAGTCCATCCTTCAAAGTGCGATCAATGGGGATTTGAGGGATCAGGGGCTTGTGTTCCTGGCCATGATGGACACATGGCCAAGGTTGCAGAAGTGCATCAACGAAGTGGCCGGCGCCGTGGCGTCCGCGCCATTGACGCTCGAGCCGTTTTCGTTGCGTGGCGAGGATGCCGCAGATTCGGCGACAGAAGCCGCTGCGAGCGTGGAGGATGCTCTGGCGAGTTTGACTCCCGATCCTACAAGATCGCATGAGTGCGATTTCGAGGGGCTGTTGGAGCGAATGACACACGGTTACTACGCCGGGCATTCGGTTTCAGAGATTTATTATCACCCCAATGAATCGCCGAGAGCGTTTCGCGTCCTCGATTCTAGGTATTATTCGTACCCTAGAGATCAACGGTCAGAAGATCGCTTGATGCTCAACCCGTCGGGTCACTACAACGGGCACCTGGAAGATTTCTCTAACTATCCCGGCCGGTTCGTGGTCGGCATCAATTCCGGGCATCTAGGTCATGCGTCAGTGTCGGCGCCTCTTCGCTCATTGGTTCAATGGTGGATGGCATCGCATTTCGGGCTTAAATGGATGTTGGAGTTTGCGCAGACGTTTGGAACGCCGATTCGTTGGGCTACCTATCCTAATGGGGATGACTGCGCGATGAATGCAGTTTCTGAAATGCTCGACACGATGGGGCTGTTGGGTTGGGGCGCATTCCCCGAGGGGACGACTCTCGACGTTAAAGAATCGAGCAAATCGGCCGGTGATCTTCCGCAGAAAGCGTTGATTGAGATGGCCGACAGACAGGTAGACATCGCGATCCTGGGTCAATCACTAACGACCGACGTGGCTGACAGTGGCTCGAGGGCGTTAGGCGATGTCCATGCAAGCGTTCGCAAGGATGCGATCAATTCTGTGGCGAATTGGGCGTTGCGCGTTCTAAATAGCCAGCTCATCCCCGCACTGCTCCCTGAGAATGGTCTAGAGCTCCCCAGGTTTAAATTGAATTGGCCTGAGATTTCGGATGAAAAAGCCTTGGCTGAACGTGACGAAATCTTGTTAGCGCGCATGAAACTGCCAGTCGCAAAATCCTGGCTTTATGGCCGTCATAATGTGCCGGAGCCAGAAGAGGGTGAAGAGCTTTTTTCTATTGCGCCTCCCACACCCGAGCCTGAGGCCGAGCCTGCTGCGGTCGAGGCGCAACAAGCGAGCGGGGGGAGGATGGTCATGAACCGGCCGGTTGTTGATCAATTGACCGATGCGGTGATGGAATCCGTTTCTGGCGAAGCGGCCGTTTTTCTGGCGGGGGTTCGCCCGACTTTTCGACGATTGGTGGCAACTGCACTCGATGGGAGCATTTCGGATGCGGACTTTATAGCAACGCTTGATTCGGTCGCTCTATCGATCCCAGAGATGCGCAGTGAGCTGAACACCGAAAGCCTCCAGCGAGCGCTAGAAGAGGCGATAGGGTCAGGCATGCTGGCAGGTGCCGGCGAGCGAGTGATTTCAAGATGAAAGAATTTTCAGTCACGGTAAAGGACGATCTCTCGCCCACGATTCGCCGTGCTCTGGTAGCGCTCGGTCCAGGCAACCGACGCAAAATCAACAACGTCGCCGCTCGCGAATCGCTCAATGCGTTACGCCGATATCATAGGGCATTCGATGAGGCCGGGAAATGGCGAACGACTCGACCCGGCGGCGGCGGGAGCGTTTTCGGGTCAAATATCGTGCGCGGTTGGGGCGTTTCCAAGGTCAGCGCTGGAGGAGCCACGCTGACAAATCAGGCGCCCTATTTAGGGTTCAAGATCAGAGGCGGGACTGTTCGAGCTAAGCGGTGGAAATATTTGACCATCCCTCTCGTGCCCGAGGCGAAGGGACGATTTGCCAAGGAATATCAGCGAGTGACAGGCAAGAAACTTTTTCGCCCAGGCAAATCAATGGTTCTCGCTGAAGCGGACAAAGGGAGTTCCAGAGGATTCAAGGCCATCTATGCACTGAAAGAAACGACCAAACATAAACCGCTGCCGGGGGCGATGCCTGCGCCCGAGGTTTATGCGGCGCCGTTTGTGAAATCCATAATCGATCAACTATCCAACGCTTTGCGATGAAACTAGGGAATGATTCTACCAGCTCAGATTTAACCATTTCACGCCGAGGTGTGTGGATGTCTTGGCCAGTTTACATCATCCACGCTGCGGTTTTGGTCGTCCCGTGGTGGGTGCTCGCCAATAATATCTCTTTTGATGAGGTCCAGAAAAGCATCGGGCTAGTGATTGCGCCGACGCTGTTGGGGTTTGCCCATTTCATCGAAAAGATTTCAAGCCGGCGTTCCTGATGGGGGGATTTGATTGGCAGCGCATGGTTCAGGAAGAATCCTCAAGCGCGGAGGCATTGTCAGAATGGATCAATCTGCAAAATTGGCCAGTGTCATCAATCGCCGACGTGGGCGCAGGACCGGGCCATTGGGCGCAAGCGATCGCGACCGGGCTCAACCTTTCGAGGGGCTGCGTAAATGGCTATGACATAGCCTCCATCGATTTTGCAGGGTTCCCAATCCATCGTTGGGACATCACGCGGCTGAGAATCCCCCCGGCGTGGTTGGTCCTTTGCCTGGAAGTCTTCGAACATATTGACGAGGCGCATGCGGATCAACTGGCGGATCATTTGGCGGCTGCGGTTTTGGTGAACGGCCGTCTAGTTTTCTCTGCCGCTCGACCTGGGCAAGGCGGCATCGGACACATTAACTGTCAGCGTCGCGAGTATTGGGCGGAAAAGCTCGAGGCTCGAGGGCTACGTTTAGCGATCGGGGAGAGTGCTTCTCTTATCAATTTCGTGAGATCTCAACGTTCATGGATTGGATGGTTTCCGCAGAATTTGATGATATTCCGCCAACCCGGCAGGATCGCAGATCGGGCGCGCATTCTCGACAAAATCAGTGCCCAAAGTTGACCATTTTTTTCGTTCTCAGCGGGCTATTAATGAGAGATGCATCTCATTGCGGCAGCGGGCGAATCCATAGCGACAGCCCCAGAGACGATTGTTTACCTTCCCGAGGGAAGGACGACAATCAGCGCCACCGTTGACGGGCGCCCGCAGACTGTAGACGTTGAGGTTGGCCCCGAATCGCTGGAAGCGTTGCAGCGTGATCTAGAGTCGAGGAACGAACAGAATGTTCGGCCGATCGTTGATTTCGATCATCGAGACGATGGGCCAGCCGCCGCGATCCCTCGTCAATTCCGCTATGAAGCAGGCCGAGGCGTTTTGCTGGATCTAGAATGGACTCGCGCTGGTCGCTCGGCCATCGAGGGGCGAGATTACAGCTATTTTTCGCCTCTGTTTATAGCCGATGATTCGGGCCGACCGGTCGGGCTCGATCCTCTGCGCCCTATTGGCGGATTGGTGAATTCGCCGGCATTTCGAGAAATTCAGCGGATCGCAGCAAAAGCGGTCTCTAACGAAACAAATAAAGTCATAATGGACCTTAGCAAATTGGTGGAAGCTTCCGCCATCACCCAAGAGGAGGCGACCAGCGAAGACGCTGTGTCGGCAATCGCTGCGGCTTTCGCCCGCAAAACCGAGGAACTGAATGCCGCAGAGGCAAAGCTTAAGGCGACCGAAAAGGCGCGTGACGAGGCTTTGCGAGAAATCGCCGCGAGCAAGCAGGGCAAAGCAGACGAAGCAGTCCAACGCGCAGTTCAGGCCGGTCGACTTTCGGCCAAGGATGAGGAAGGCCAAAAGTTCTGGTCTGATTTGATCGTGGAAAAGGGCGCCGAGGCACTTCGCCAGTTGGAAGCCAAAGCGGCTATCAATCCCGGCATTTCAAAGCCCATCGTCGCCGCCGGAGGAGCCGCCACGCCCAACAGCGAAACCAACGTCTTGGAGGCCAAGGCAAGCGCGATCCGCAACCGTGCCGCTGAAATCCAGAAAAGCCAAGGACTCGACTTCTCCCGAGCATGGCGCGCCGCAGCTGCTGAGTCTGTCTAGTAACAATTCACCATCACATATAAATGGGATATCAAACAGAAGTAAAAATCGGAGGGCCAGTTAGGCTTCCAGCAGCCGCTGGAGTCGTGGCAGTCGCTACCACGGGCGCCGGTCGAGGCGTTAAGTGGGACGACGGCAACGCCAACTTGGCGCTATGTGCAGACGATGATCGAATCGATTTCATCGTTGATGAGGTTCATACGGACGACAACACCGCTAGCGTTTTGCCGGTGGATGCTTCGCGCCAATTCCGAGTTCGCCTGGACGCTACGCCGGGAACGCTCGCATTGGGCAAGCTCGTCAAAATCGCCGCTGGAGGCGGCGGGCTGTTCGCGCTCGGAGGCGGGGCCAGTGACATCAACGTGGCCATCTGCGAAGAGGTTGCCGGCGCTAGCGGTGCCGCTCTTGTTCGCCCATTGGCCGGAACCATCACCACGTAATCTTTTAACGTCTCATAATCATGGGTAAACTCGATTCCATCTCCCCGAATCCCGTCATGCGGGAATACGCGCAGGGCGCCGCACAATCGGCCATTCTCCCTGTTGCCGATTTCATTGCACCTCCCGTCGAGGTCGCCACGTCAGTCGGTCAATACAAAAGTTACACCGAAAAGAACAGGTTTCACATCCCTGACACTGCTAGGGCCATCGGTGGCCCCGCCACGCAACTGTCTTTTGAGGCTTCCGATCTCACGTACAACTGCAAACCGCATGCCTTGGATTTCCCGGTTGATAACCTGGAAGCCATCGAGACGGCTCAACTCGAAAACATGCTGATGGAAGGTGCGCGTGCGGTGGCTGAAGTCGCCGCCTTGTCGCACGAAAAGACTGTCGTGGATGCTGCTCTCGCCGCCGCCGGCGCCGGGACCGATCTGACGCTCGGGACTGACGATCTCGTTGATGGCCTTGACGATCAGCTTTTGGCCATGGCCAAAGTGGCCAAGTACGGCTCGATCATGAATATTGGCATCGTGTTTGGTGCCACTGCGTTCAAGAGCTGGAAAAATGATGTCAGCGTGAAGAACCGTTACAACGGCGGCATTCGCGGCAATCAGCGCATGATCAGCCCAGGCATTGATGATGTCAGCGGCTTGCTGGTGGGCAATCCCGACGCGCGGGTCACATATACGGTGTATGATGCGAACGGCCCAGGCGAGGCTGATTCGATCAATTTCGTTTTAGACAACTCCATTCTGGTCTTCGCTCGCAATCCGAGCCCGAGCCGCCGTGATCCCTCGTTTATGAAGACGTTTCGCTTGGCAGGCCAGTGGATGGTTCCTGGCTCCTACATGAGCCCAGACGGTCGTGTGGAGTTCGCAAAATATGACTGGAGCGAGGACGTCAAAGTGACGAACAGCGCCGCTGTGTCTCGCATCAACCTCGTCTAGTAGGTTTCAATGGCGTGGATTTCCCTCACGGCCGATGATGTCAAGGAACGGTTAAGCGGTCCAGAGTTCGATGCTTTCCAGACATGGCATCTGGACTCTGGTCAGGCTGATCCGATCCCTGACACTATTCTCGGCGTAGTGGGGGAAATCCGTGGCCGAGTCGGGGCCTGCCAACGCAACACGCTCGGCGCTGCGGCTACGATCCCCGACGAACTTTATAGTGCAGCGCTGACTTTGATTTCCTGGCGCCTCTCCCTTCGCCTGCCTGGAGGTGGGGCGCATCTTCAAGACGAGGGCCGGCGCAAGGATTACGAAGACGCTACGGAATTACTGCGCGCAGTCGCGCGTTGCGAGTTCGCAGTAGAACAACCGACCACGCACTCTTGTGATGTGGTCAACAATGCAAACAGCGCCGGCCAGTTCGGTGGTTGCACACGGGCGACGTTCTAGTCATGGGCAAGCTTTTCGACTTAACCAGTGCTATTGCTGCCAAGCTGGAGGCTAACGTGCCGTCTTTGGCTGACATCGATGTCTTGGCATACAGGGGCCGGGACGTGTCCAACCATCTCCAGGTGGCATTGCAGAAAACGGCAGGCCTTGCGGTTTTGGTTGGGTTATCCAGCGGCGAAGATGTCCAAGAGGATCAGCGCTTAAAGATGGGTCCCAGGCAGAACACGCAAGTCTCAGTTACTATTTTTGCGACGCCTGCACTATTGAGCTCAGGCAGTCCAGATGCTCCATTAACGACTAGGGCTCGAGAGGTCGACGATGTCTTAGAATCCATCATGCAGTATTTGCATAATTTGGATGTCTTTGACGTGGGATCGCTGGAAGGGGGGTTGGGGACCCTGCGCGTTTCGCGGTGGACGCAAATAGAATCCGCGCCCCCGGTGCATGCCGTTGAGATTCAATGTGAAATTCTAGTGCAAATCCCTGAGTTTCCGGCGGTCACTACTCAGCGCCTTTCTGCCGAGCGCAGTGGAAGACTGTTAAGCGATGAAAGCGGCGACCCGTTAAATGCTGATTGACCATGTTTACTTTATTTACCGAATCTATCGAAAACTCGACTCCAGCCGCAGGCCAATTTATTTTAGGCTTAGAGGCAGATGGGGCCGAGTTTCGTTACCCGTTAGGGGCGGCGCTAGCCACTTTATTCTCAGATTCTTCAGCGACTAGCGTAGCCGTCCCTCGACTTAATCAACTCACCAGCACAACATCTGACCCTACCGTCAGTGATTACGGCGCTGGCGAGTGGGGAGTCCACAAGAATTCATCGACCGGCGATTTATTCCTCGCTTACAACGATGGGGGCGCGATGAACAACCTGTCGCTCTCAGGCGGCGACGATTGGGGGTCTCAGGTGGTTGAGACCGACGCAACGCTGTCGGGCAATGGAACAGCAGGCAGTCCACTGAGCGTGGTTAATAGTGGCGGTGGTTTAACCAACTGGGAGGAAAATGGAACCACCCTACGCCCAGTGGTTGCAGGCTATGACCTGGGCGAAACAAGCCAGAGAGCTGGCACCTTCTACGGACAGACGCTAGATCTCAGCGGCAACGTGCTTGCCAAGGGCTCGCTCTCGGAGTTTGGCGAGGATGGAGTGACGAAAGGGGCACTTTTGCTCAATGAATCGATAGCGGGCAGGCAGGTGAGAGTTGAGGCTGGCGACCGTCATGTAGCATTCATCCCAAACGGAGCGTTGGGAATTGGAAGGCCATTGGTTGCGTCCAATGTAAATGGGTATGGGTTCTGCGTGGTTAGTGGCGGATTTTTGGGGTTTTCGGCAAACACGACAAACGCGGGATCGCCAGACGCCCTCTTTCGTCGAGTAGCCGCCAACCACATCGGCATGCACAACGGTGCCAACCCACAGAGTTTCTCCATCTATAACCTTGAGGATGGGGCTAACTACGAACGTGGCGGGATGTATTGGGACACTAACGTGTTGGTTATCGGCACAGAGGCGGCAGGGACCGGAAGCGGCAGAGATGTCCATATTAAAAACCTACCAACCAGCAATCCTGGTCCCGGCATTCTTTGGAACAACGCGGGCACCCCGGCCATTGGAACTTAAACATATAAAACCATGCCGACATTCACAGTAAATGTAACTGAGGCGAGTGCTGAGCGAGATGGTCAGGCAGCTCGATACATCGTCAATCAGGAAAATGAGCGCAGGGCCGCACTGGACCCACCAGGCGATCCGCTGCCAATCACTCCCGCAGGGGCGTTGCTCACCAGCTATGAGACATGTCTAGCTCAGACGCTGGACAGTGCTCATGAGAGCTACGCGCTCCAGGCTGTCACCAATGCCGCTGAGGCTACTGAGGCCAAAGAGCGCTGGGTAATTTCAACCGACGCCCAGCGGATCGCTTCGCTTAACGAATTGGAGCCACTACCCGCAGAATAAATCTTTTTTCACTCATTCAATCTAACTAAAAACCACTTTATATTATGGGACGCTCAGCAGTACTAGGAAACCACATCTTCTTTCTGAAGGAAGGAACATTGATCGACACGGTCACGGTCGCGTCAGACGCGAAACCGGACGACGATCCGACGACCAACTGGACCGATTACAAGCTCGGTTGCATTCAAGATGTGGACTTCTCCAATGACGCTTCGCCAATTTCAATTCGCTGTCCGATTGATGACGTTGGCGGTGGAGTCCCAGGCGGCGTTTATCAAGCGTCGGATGAAATCCCGAGCCAGCAGAATCTTGAGGTTGGATTCACGATTGGAGAAATCAACCCGACAGTTTGGCAGGCAATGTGGCTTTCCGACACGATCGGACCGACCGGCCCTTCTGCCGCTTTCGTTCCTTTGTCAGCCAGCGGCTTCATGAAAGGATGGGTTAGGCTCGATCAATACGACCACAATAACACGCATGTGAGCCGCGCAGAGTTCTGGGCTAGCCTGCGCTTGAATGGTTCAGTTTCTGTCGGCGAAGATGACGCGTTGCGGGCACCTCTGGTTTTCAAGGTTTTCCAGAATGCTCTTAACACGGGATCGCTCATGAGCTTTTTCTAACGGGTGAAACCGATGATCCATAGTGGAACTGTTATGTTCAACTCTAAAGGTGACATTAGACGGAGTGGTCTTGATCGACTACACCGATCTGATGGAAACCGAACCGAGCCTTGATGCTAATCCATTAGCTCAAGTGATCCGCCCTATTCGGGCGACACACGGAAAGACACTTGATAGAGGTGTGATTACGCACACCTTGACCTTTTCACGCGTGGCTCAGCACGCGGACTTTGTAGAGGCGCAGCGTTCGCTCTTAGTGTTCGCCGCGTCACTGCAAGAGCTCGAGGGCACTTGCACGATCCAGATGAAGGCAGACGCTTATGAGCACACGCTAGCGAACGCCACTCTGCGCCCGTGGCGTGCGCGTGTGCAGCACGCTTATACCTTTCATAATTTACAAGTGACCGGCGGCGCATTCGCCACTGTCAGCTAATTTTCGATCCGATGGCGAATAAAGACGTTAACGTCAATATTAAGACGAAGGCGGACACGTCTGGTCTGGATAAAACGGCCAAAGCGATCGACAACGTCGAGAAGGAAGCGAAGGAGGCAGAAGGTTGGGCCGATCGCCTGGCCAACAAATTAAAGGGTTTAGGCGATAAGGTTCCTGGCGAAACCCGCATAGGCGGTTTTTTCCAGGGGATAACAAAGGGCGCATCGGGCGCCGTTTTGAAGATAGGCGCGGTCACGGCTGCGTTGACGGGACTTTTCAAACTCGTCAAAACTGGCATCGGCAATGTTTCTCTAGCTGAAGACATCGAGGCGAGCTTGACCACTCTGCTCGGATCAGCAGAGGCGGCGCAAAAGCGTCTCAAAGAAATTCAAGACTTCGCGGCTGAAACGCCGCTTTCGATCGGCGGGCTAGCAACTGCCTCGAGGCAACTCGAAACGCTGACGGGCGGAGCGATGGGAGCCGCCGACTCCCTGCGCTTGATCGGCAACGCTGCCGCCATCGCGCAGCGCCCCGGCGAATCGCTCGACATGACGATCCAGAATGTGGCGCTGCATGTCGGCCGGCTCAACGCTGCATTGACCAGCGGTCAAGGGACGATCGGGGAATCCGTCATGCGGATGCAAGAGCTTGGCTTAATGGCACCGGAGCTTGCGTTTGAGCTGCGCAAGCTTCATGAGGAAGGGGGGCGCGGGGCCGAGGCATGGGGAATCCTTGAGGCATCGTTGCAGAGGTTTGACGGCGAGATGGAACGCCGGTCCAAGACGATCTCTGGCAAAACAAGCACGCTGGCGGATTCCTGGCGGATGCTAACGGCTGCGGTTTCAAAGCCGCTCGCTCCTTTCGTAAAGGCGTCACTGTCTGCCGCCACTGTGACTTTGAATGGTCTTCGAGTCGCCATCGAGGGAGTCACCAGTGCTTTCGGGTTAATCCCCAGGCTAGCGCAAAAGGCCGGCGATAGCATGGCAAAAGCTGCGGACACCGCCACCGCCGCCACAGCTGATCTGAACGCAGCGATCGCAGATGGCGCCGAGCGAGCGGCCGAGACTGTCGACAACTTGGCAGCATCCTATGACCGGGTGGATGCGCGAGTGGCGCAGAGCATCAAGCGCCAGCAGGCCTTGAACAAGGCGCGGTTGAACCTGCGCCTCTTGGAAATCGAAACGGACGATTCGCTCAGCGAGGTAGCCAAAGCGCAGAAGTCAGGCGCCGCTCGGAAAGCGGCTGGCGAGCGTTCGCGAAAAATCGAAGAAAAGGCAGTAGAAGGGCGGATTTCGCGCGTTGAGCGAGAGCGGGCGGCGCAGGTTTCAGCGATCGGCGCGAGTGAGCAGGAAGCGAATCGGCTAACCAATGAAATTGAGAAGCTGCGAAAAGCGCTTGAGGTTCTGGGACCAGCTCGACAAGCGAATGTTGCCCGCATCAATAAGGACATTGAAAAGATTGATCAATTGTTGGCTAGCATTCCTTTTGGATTAAAGGATGATCCTCTCACGGCGGGGACTGTATCCCGAGCCGCTCGCAAAAGGCGGGAAGAATTGATCGGCGAGCGGGAAGACATTAAGCGCAGCGTGGCCCCCAGCATTCGCGATCCCGAAAAGCGCGCAAGCGCAGAGGCGGAACTGGCCGCGTTGCAAGAGGCTAAAGCGACTGAAATGGCCCGAGCGAATGAATTGCAATCAGCGCTTGCAAACAGCCAGGTGCAATACCAGCGAGAGTTGCAAGGCTTGCGCGATGAATTGTTTTTCGTCCGAGAGATGGCGAATATACAGCGTCAGGCTGAATCCATCAAAACGCAGCAAGGCGAAGCGAGAGCGAGAGAATCTCTTTCAAATGCAGATTTCACGACTCGAGCCGCTGCGGCTGAACCGATTTCAGCCGCCGCCTTGGGAGGATCTACAGCCGCCGCTGAACTGAAGCGGACCAGGGAAGGGCTAGAGCAAACTCGCTCGGCGGCTGCGGCGCTAGCGCAAACGGTGGATGGCCTTGATGGGTTGCCGATCATTCTGGGTAATGTCGCCAATCAACTTTCAGCGCTGAAAGCGGGACTAGATAGAGTTGGCGAACAGGTGAAAAATAACCGTAAATAGGGCATGGCTTTCTGGGAGATCGAGCATCGGCCGGGACTCGCGACAGACGGCAATCGGCGCAGCGTAGAGGATTGGGGGGCCACTATCGCATCGAGACGGTTGGCTAGTCTAGCCGCCGATGTGGTCAGCATCGCGGTTCCTTCTGACCCGGTTGACGAGGTCGAAACCGGAACGGGTTTGGTAACCATTGCCAGCGAAGATGTCGTGGAAACGATAGCGACGGCCGACCCTATTCTGGGCGATACTGAACAATGGGAATATGGCGACACTCTCATCGTTTATCGAAATAATGTTCGATGGTTCGAAGGCGTAGTGACTAAGCGGCCACGCCAAGGGACGGCTCAAGAGGAGTCACGCACGTTTGAAATTTCGGGACCGTGGTGGTTTCTTGAAAACACAGTTTACCAGCAGGGTTGGCAAGAACTAGACGTTGCTGCGAGCACGACCGAAGCTGTTCTGGCTCAGAAGTTTCGTTCTCGGGTTTTATTGGGGATGGATGAGGGCGGAGTGCTCATCAAGACGGGCGCGCAGATTGAAGCCATCCTCAATTACTGTTTGCAGTATAGCAAGGCCGGCGGGGAAACCGGAGTGGATCGCTTTTCGGTCGGTACGGTTCTCACAGGTCAGAAAGTTTGGGCTGTAGACATCCGTGACCAAACATGCGCCGAGGTCGTTCGATCCATTTTGCGTTGGCATCCTAACGCGGTTTCTTCTTGGGACTATAGTCAAAGCCCGCCGCAGTTGACCATTGATGTCCCAAGCGCGACCACGTCGGTTGATTTGGTTAGCAGTGATTTGGTTGGCGCATCGTTCAACCCTCGCAATGATCTAGTCCCACCGTCGGTTTCGTTCATATATGAAAAAGACCACAACCTAGACGGTTCCACCTATACCACGACCGAACGAGAGGTTTATCCTACCGACAAAACGGGCAGGGAACCCGGCGCCATCGTCGCCACGATCCCTCTGCGCGGTTCCAGTCGGTCAACGCATAAACAGCGGGTTGCGACTGAAACGATACCGACGGCCCAAACCAGCGCTGGAGGTGCCAATCAAGAGTTAGAAACGTGGTGGATTGATCATCTTCCTTGGTTATCGGATTTCCCCCAAGCGGACTGGATCATCGGTGATCATTCAATCGCTCTCGCCGAGCGAGTCGATCCTCCTGAGTCGATCAGTGGCACACCGATTTCTCCACCGGCATCGGCCGACGATTATCCGAGAGAATTGATCGACGGCTCCCTGGAGGAATGGATGAACGTTGAGAGCACGCGGTTGATTGTTTCAGCCGTCATCGCTTACGACAAGGCCGACCAAACCGCAGCAAGTCGGGCTGTCTTCACCGATTCGGTGACGATTAACGGCGAGAAATATCCGGCATTACGGGTCAGCGTCGAGATCGTCGGGACTGATGCGATCAGCAAGCTTTACTCAAAGGTTATAGAGTCGAGCCCGCCTGAGTCGACTCCGTCGGGTTTAGCTCAAGCATACTATGACGGGTTGAGCGTTCTTCGCTATGAGGGTCAGTTGAATTTCATTGAAACCGAAACGGGCGGGTTGATTGATTCGCTTGGCGGAAGGATTGACCTAACGGACGGCGCCGAAACTTTGGTTTCTGCTTCGCCAGTTCAGACATTAGACCAAGACATCGCTGAAGGCCGGACAACGGCGACTTTTGGGCCGGCTGAACACTTGTCGCCTCAAGATTTCGTCGAGGCTTTGCGACTTTCGCGCATGCTTCCGCGCACGACTTTTTCGTCTGCGGAGAAGTCCGAGGCTGAACCGGATTCAGTATCTGAAACCATTGGAGGCTACCAAGGATCAAAATCAAACACGACGGTAAAGCCTTTCGCCGGCCGTTCGCGTGGGTTTGATTATACCATTGAAAAGGGCGGGAAACTTAAGGTTGGCATCGGTGAGCTTAACGAGGATGGCAACTCATGGCATGAGGTCGATCCCGGCGCCGCCCGCTCGATCGTCAGCACGGAACAACTCTGGGTAATCGCCGACACTGATTTCGACGGAGTCATCACGGCAGTCACTCCCGAATGGAACACAAGCCCACCGGGAGGCTTGCAGAAACATAAACCCGAGGGAGCCGACGGCCCCGACTCGCCCGGCGAGAATGGGAAATACGCCTGGGAGATTCTAACGGCTGAGCCAGACGGGGATGGCATCGCCGTTACCTACAAGCGACATGGGATAGAATATTACAGCGACCGCGTTGGTACGCTGCCAGCTCCCGGCGCAGGCATTCAAATCCTGAAAACCGATGATGGGGGTGGTCCAACAGGCATTCGCACGACCGAATGGGTCGATCCCACTTTACTACCGACAGCAGTAGGCGCCACGGGCGCTACCGGCGTTCCCGGTTCTCCCGGCGGAGCAACCGGCCCGACCGGCCCAACAGGTCCGACCGGCCCGACCGGCCCAACAGGTCCGACCGGCCCGACGGGGGCCACGGGAGTGACGGGGGCCACGGGGCCGACCGGCCCGACCGGACCTAGCGGGCTATCTGGCGGGCAAGGTGATACAGGTCTAACGGGTCCGACAGGCCCGACCGGACCTAGCGGGATACCTGGGGTTGGGTCCCAGGGCGATACGGGGGTTCATGGCCCAACAGGCCAAACAGGCCCGACAGGCCCGACAGGGGGGCAAGGTGATACAGGTCTAACGGGACCGACCGGCCCAACAGGCCCGACAGGCTTGACAGGTGGGCAAGGTGATACGGGCCTAACGGGACCGACCGGACCAACGGGTCCGACAGGCCCAACAGGCTTGACGGGCGGGCAAGGTGATACAGGTCTAACGGGGCCGACCGGACCAACAGGCCCGACAGGCTTGACAGGTGGGCAAGGTGATACGGGCCTAACGGGACCTAGCGGCCCAACAGGCCCGACCGGCCCGACAGGCTTGACGGGCATGACCGGCGCGACAGGGGCAACGGGAGTTTCAGTCACCCGCCTAGTGACTATTGCGCTCGAGCAACCGATTGAGCCGATCGATGAATCGGAAGAGGTCATAGATATTTCTCTTGTTGGACCCAAGGGCGACACAGGCATCGATGGACCGAGTGGCCCTTCCGGCGCGACAGGCCCAACGGGTGCAACGGGTGCAACGGGACCTTGTTGTTTGGAGTGGATCAACGGTGGATGGAATCCATTCAACGAGTACGTGACCCACAATGGCATCGAGCACAATGGCGAGACGTTTAGAGCGATTGACACATCAACCAACAAGGAACCGCGAGTTGCTCCCGATTGGGAAAATTACTGGGAGATTCTAGCCGAGAAAGGATCGCCAGGGAACACGGGCGCAAGCGGGATCGGCGACACAGGCCCGAGCGGACCGACAGGCCCGAGCGGCGCGAGCGGCCCGACAGGCCCGACTGGTTCGTCAGGTGCAGACGGTCGAGGGTTTACACCTCGAGGCGAATGGTCGGGGTTAACTGATTACGAGGTCGACGACATCGTTACGAGAAATGGCGATGTGTATCGATCAGCCGTTGCTAGTACCAACAAGCCGCCGGAATTGCATGTTCCGGCGTATTGGGAAAAATGGGTGGAAAGTGGGGAATCAATCACGGGCGAAACAGGCCCGACTGGCCCGAGCGGCCCGACTGGCCCGAGCGGCGCAAGTGGTCCGACTGGTCCGACTGGTCCGACTGGTCCGACTGGTCCAACGGGTCCAACGGGTCCGAGCGGCCCGACTGGTTCGTCAGGTGTAGACGGTCGAGGGTTCACGCCTCGAGGTGAATGGTCAGGCGCCACGCAATATTATACCGACGACGTTGTCACCTACTCAGGTGACGTCTACCTAGCGCTCGCCGATTCGCTAAACGATATTCCACCATCCACGCCAGCATCATGGGATGATTGGGTGACAAGCGGTGATTCCGGCGTGACGGGTCCGACGGGTCCGACGGGTCCGACTGGTCCGACTGGTCCGACTGGTCCGACTGGTCCAACGGGTCCGACTGGCCCAACGGGTCCGAGCGGCCCGACTGGTTCGTCAGGTGCAGACGGTCGAGGGTTCACTCCTCGAGGTGAGTGGGCTGGCACGACGCAATATTACACCGACGACATCGTCACCTACTCAGGTGATGTTTATCTAGCGCTTGCCGATTCGCTAAACGATATTCCACCATCCACGCCAGCATCATGGGAAGATTGGGTAACAAGTGGTGATCCCGGCGTGACAGGACCGACGGGGCCGGTCGGCGATACAGGCGCGAGCGGTGTGACGGGGCCTGTCGGCGGAACGGGAGCGAGTGGCGTGACAGGTCCAATCGGCGAAACGGGAGCGAGTGGCGTGACAGGTCCAATCGGCGATACAGGCGCGAGCGGTGTGACAGGTCCAATCGGCGAAACGGGAGCGAGCGGTGTGACAGGGCCGATCGGCGAAACGGGAGCGAGCGGTGTGACGGGGCCGATCGGCGGAACAGGAGCGAGTGGCGTGACAGGTCCGATCGGTGATACAGGTCCAGGCTTCACACCTCGAGGGTCGTGGGCTGAAGATATTATTTACGCGGTCAATGATATCGTGACGCATAACGGGGAAACTTTCCGCGCGAGGGATTCAAACATTGATGTTGAACCGGGGGTAGACGCTTCGTGGGCTAACGATTGGGATCGTTGGGCAACTGCTGGAGAAGATGGAAGCCAAGGCGTGACGGGTCCGACGGGTCCGACGGGTCCGACGGGGCCTGTCGGCGGAACGGGCGCGAGCGGCGTGACAGGTCCGATCGGCGTGACGGGACCAACCGGACCAACCGGACCAACCGGACCAACCGGACCAACCGGACCAATAGCCCCCGCCATCATTTTCGGAACGGGGGCGCCGCCGGGGACAACCGGCGTGACGGGTGACGGTTACGTCAACCGCACGACCGGGGGGATCTATGAGCGGGGGCCGACTTCCTGGCTCGGGCCATATTAGGTCTTGATCAATGGGCGGAATGGAATTGATTGATTGCAATGAGATTCCATATATTCGGACTACCGCACACGATTACCAACGAGGCGTTTTGCGCCTGCGCCTATACTCAAAAAGTCAGGAAATTCGCTCGGATGATGGGCGCGCGTGGGCATGAGGTCATCCACTACGGGCACCCTGACTCTGATGTCCCAGGCGCCGCAGAATGCGTCGAGACTATCTCGCGCGAAACTTACGACAGGGTTTACGGTGATCACGACTATCGATCGAAGTTTTTCAAATTCTCCCAAGACGATGATGCCTATAAAGAGTTTTTCGCCAAAACGATCGTTGAGGTAGGGAAACGCAAACAGAAAGGCGATTTCCTTCTGCCGTTTTGGGGTTGGGGTCACAAGCCTATCTGTGATGCGCACAAAGACGAGTGGGGAACTTTCGTGGTCGAACCCGGCATTGGCTACTCGACCGGGCATTTCGCTAACTACAAGGTATTTGAGAGCTATGCGCTGTTCCACGCATTCAACGGGTTGGACGCATCCACTCAGTGCAACCGCATTTCATGGTATGATGTGGTGATTCCTAACTATTTCGACTTGAACGAATTTCAACATTCGCCAGTCAAAGACGATTACCTGTTATTTCTGGGGCGAGTTTATGAGGGGAAAGGAGTGCATATCGCGATCCAGGTTGCGGAGGAAACGGGGCAGCGGCTGATCATTGCCGGCCAAAATACACCTGAATATTTGGAGCAATACGGGCGACCATTGCCTGGCAATGTCGAGTGCGTTGGTTATGCGGATGTCCCTACTCGTAAGAAGTTGATGGCGAACGCTAAAGGGTTTTGGCTGGCTAGCCAGTACCTCGAGCCGTTTGGGGGGACGATGGTTGAGGCTTTCCTTTCGGGCACACCAGTGATTTCGACCGATTGGGGATCGATGACGGAAAACAACTTGCATGGCGTGACGGGTTATCGGTGCAGGACGTTTGAACATTTCGTTTGGGCCGCTGAACACATCGGCGAACTCAAGCCGGCCGATTGTCGGGCATGGGGGGAGAATTTCAGCCTGGAACGGATCGCGCCGATGTATGAGGAATTTTTTCAGATGGTGCATGACCAAGGGGAATCAAGGGCGTGGTATCACATGCGCGACCGGAAGAATCTTGACTGGATGACTCGCGAGCATCCCGCTGAATTGAAAAACGCGTTTCGTGGTTCCAGCTCGCCCACAGAAATCCGATTAGCCCCCGACCAAACGATCACGATCAGTGCCCAAACTCTGACGAGCAGCAGGTGAAAACCGCTTTATTATAAATCGCGCGCGCCCGGTGTGGTGCGGTGGGAGATCCGCCGACCGCGTTTTGGAACGCGCATGAATCAGAGGGCGCGTGCCCATTTAAATTATGACAAAATCCATCTTCCAATCCAAAACGGCCGCTTTGGCGTTTCTTACCGGAATTGCCGGTTTTTGGGGGCCTTCCCGCGAATGGGTAGCCTCTAACCCTACTGCCACTCTGTCGATCCTGGCTATGGTATCTCTCGGGCTGCGACTGATTACCAAGGACAAGGTGACGCTTTGGCTCAGCTGAAGTGTTCTCGACACTCTCGGCCTTAGCGCATGCGCTCCGATACTATTTGCAGGTTCGCGCACGTCGGGTCGATCTTGATATGTTGTGGGAGTGCATGAAACGCGAGGACCAGATGCAACGAGAGGTTCTGGAACTGAGCCGCGCGAAAGCGCCGGTCGAGGTTTTGCAACTGCATACGGCCAAGGTGCGCGTGGTCGCGAAAGCTCGGGCCGGCATTGAATCGCGTTTAGCGCAAGAGGAAGAATGAAAATCCTGACAACATGGTCATTGCTAGGCATGCTGGCGCTGTCGGCTTCCTGTGAGGCTTTCCGACCATTTCGGCCTATTGATCCGTCGATTGACGGGCAACTGACAGACGAGCATCGGTTGGTACTGCGAGAGTTCCTTAGCAACTACGACGGCCCCTTCCTGGCAACGAGCAAATGATGAGCAGTGGAGAAACGCTGGATGAGGAACTAGAGGAACTACGACGAGCGTTGGAGGCTATCATAGCCGATCGCAACGCCGCAACCGAGCGGGTGGAGTCTCTTGAGAAGAGACTGCTAAACCTCGAAAAAGTTGTGATTGAATTGAGCAATGATCTACGAGCCTAAACTAAAACGCATCCAGCAGGCGTTAGGCCTAACGCCTGACGGTTATCTCGGGCCGAAAACTTTGGGAGCGATCGAATCTCGGCTAGGCATCGGACACTCCGAGTTGCCAGTCGAAAAGCATCTTGTTCTCCCGCCTAACAATACGCAATTTAAGATAGATTGCTTTGGCCGGCCGAGGGAAGGGTTCCCACTGGTGGAATGCAAAGTGCCATATAAATTGCGGATTGCATGGGATACCGAGGAGACGCTGACCCGGTTTTATTGCCACGAAAAAGTCGTCCAACGATTCCAGGCGATGTTCGAAGGCTGGCTTGATCATTTCGGGGCCGACGGAATCCGCGACCATGGTCTGGACCTTTACGGGGGTTGTTACGCTCACCGATCGATCCGTGGGGGTCGGTCGTGGTCTGATCACGCTTATGGAATCGCCATCGATATCGATCCCGACAGGAATGGGTTACGAACGCCGTGGCGCGCGGACAAGGTCGGCCAGTCCGGCTGGGCATCGATGCCGGCCGAGGCGATTAAAATCGCAGAGGAATGCAGCCTACGGAACATCGCCGCAGCGATGGGCCGAGATGCCATGCACTTTGCGGCAGTCGATTACGGGACCATATAAATTCTCTCCTCCCTACCCACCAGGGGCGGCTCCGAAAGGGGCCGTCCCTTTTTTTTGTCAGAATTATTAAGAATAGTCTTGCCGGACTTCTTAAGATGGGGCAAGGTGCCCGAGCATGATCATTCTAGCCATATTCTTTTCCTTGTTAATCCTTTGGGCATTCAATGCCTTATTCGATTTAACTGTTTAACCCCAAACAACCAATGCCAACCAATCCACAAGGCCCCAACACGGTGAACATAACCGTCAACGTCCCTCAAGAGCTGAAGGAAGAAATCGACAAGCTCACCAAACGGAAAATGATCAACCGCAGCGCTTTCATTAGGGCTGCGATCTCGGAAAAACTGAAGCGATTCAGCAAATGACCCTTCCTAAAAAGACACGAGACGAGTGGAACGCCACTCGTGAAAACTACCGGCTGAAAGAAAAGATTGGCTTCTATCAGATCGGTCTTACGATCGCCATCGTTCTCGGAAGCCTTGGTTGGCTTCTCTGGCTTGGAAGTCTATGATTATAGCAATAGACCCTGGAGTCAGCGGCGGCATCGCATGGCGCAAGAGTGCCAACGCCGTCATCGACTCCAGCAAAATGAGTTGGGAGGTTCTCTTGAACCTGCTCATGGAGGATCCGACGCCTCGAGTCATTATCGAGAAGCAGCAAGGAACCGGCCGTCGTTCGGACTTCGTTTTCGGCGTCCACTACGGCGCATTGATCGCGGCCGTCGAGCTTCTTGGCAACGCCGAGCCGAAGCTGGTCAGGCCCCAAGTTTGGCAATCCGCCTTTGATTGCCCAAGGGGCATGACATACAACGAGAGGAAAATCTACTTCAAGGGGATCGCTCAAGATCGATTCCCTGAACAACGACCGACGCTGGCAACGGCTGACGCTTTGTTGATTTTGGGATGGGCCTTGGATAAGGAGGCGCGAGCATGAGCGAGAACCCGCGTTTGGTCTACGTCGAAGGGAAGACCCTCCGAGAGATCGCCAAGGAGACTAAGTTATCCTTGGCCACGGTGCGCAACCGCTACGAATCTGCGAAAAAAGCGGGGCGGAAGCCAACCCTCGAAGGATTGGCGACCGATCGCCGACGACATTGGCGGCTGATCGGCCTGGACGCTGATCAATGGTTAAAGTTCATTTACATCAAGACGGGCGAACATTGGGCGCCAGCCCAACTTAGAACTTGGGTGGCGCACCGTCGAGCCCAAGGACGGGATGATAAGGAAATCGCTCGGCTTTTGCTGGGGAAATTCAAAATTAAACTACCTATAAAAACATGAATGTGAATTCAATCCAAAAAGCGCTCGCAATTCTCGACGTGCTTGAGTGTAAGCAAGCTAATAATGAGCAAGCTAATAATGAGCAAGCTAAGCCTCTCAGCGATTTCGGAGTCGGTCAGCAATGCCTCATTAGGACTTATTCGGCGGGGGTATTTTTCGGCACCCCACTCGAACGAGATGGCGCTGAGATGATCATCAAGGATGCTCGACGTCTTTGGTCTTGGGAGGGGGCGTTCACCCTGAGTGCGGTCGCTCAACACGGCATTAACTCTGGCAAGCTTTCGATTGCTGAGCCCGAAAAGCTGGTCCTCGGAGTGATCGAGGTTATCCCCTGTTCCAACAATGCGGCAAACCAACTGGCAGAAATGGAAGCTTACAAGCCGTGATCGGCAACTTGTTGAATATGAATTACGACTACGGCAACGGCAACGGCAACGGCAGGGGCAGCGGCAGCGGCTACGGCTACG
>Ga0208150_1000226_pt1 | contig 22480 bp, 25 predicted proteins | sample DEB08_DNA_8_FD_184534 | JGI IMG/M metagenome (GOLD analysis project Ga0208150, IMG submission 184534) | Aqueous microbial communities from the Delaware River and Bay under freshwater to marine salinity gradient to study organic matter... | ecosystem: Environmental > Aquatic > Marine > Coastal ...
TATTATTATAATTTTATTTGTTGTTGACGTAGAACTAATACTTACTACATCTTGTACTTGTACTATTTCGGTAATTTGTCTTTCTACCGTAGTATCTCGACCAAACCCCAACGTAGCTTCCGAAGTAATAGTATTAATACCCTCTGTATCAGTACCGCTAACTGAAGTAAAAACAATTAGATCATCTACTTCAATTCTTGGACTAATGCTAAAGAAAGTAATATAATCAATCTTTCTATTTTCTTTTACTCTCTTATATCTTCTGGAAACTACAACCTTAGGAGCTTCTGTGTAACCAGATCCTGGATTTGTGATGATTATATCAACTACGCTCTTATTGACTACCAATACCTCAGCCTGTGCTCCCCCTCCATTTTCATTTACTGGGATGAAATTCAATATTGGTGGAGTATAATAACCAGTAGCAGTTTCTTTATCTTTGATATCGTTATCAACAAATAATTGTATATCTCTCTTATTCCAATCAAGAGAAACTACTGAACCATTTTCAATATTTGCTGTAACTCCAAGACCAGTTCCATAAGTAAACCCATTATAATTCGTTGCACCAACCTTACCATAAATTTGATTAGACACTTCTTTTTCGTGTCTAAAATCTTTTAGATGGACAAATTCTGGAATTCTTGTAATCTTTCTGTAATTAGATTCGCCATCAATTTTTACAGTATCATTAACTTGCAAGTTTGATAAAGATTTTGTTCTAAATGCTTCATCTCGTACTAACTTTCTAAGATCATTATCACCTCGGAAATACGTATATTCTATAGAAAGATCTTGAGTTCTTGTAAACAAGAACAGATCTGGATTATCTAATCTACCATTAGGTGAAATTATATAAGTACCATTTGGATCTAAATCAACGACGTTATTACCCAACAACGTAACATCAAAATAATTGACAAAATCATCAATTCTTATAATTTTACCAATACTAGAAATATTTCCAGTATCAGAATTTTGCTCAAAAAGATATGCTCCATTTCTAGAAGAAACGATTGGGTAATTGTCAGGGAATAAAGAATTAAAGAAAGATTTTATATTCAATAAAGTAGTCTTATCTTGACTACTATCAGAAATTCTCAAAGATATTCTATTGTAGTAAGTATCTGGTTCAAAGTTATAGAAAGTAAGTTCTTTCTCTAGATCTCTTCCATACAGAACTAAAATATCAACTCTCTGTAAAACCTCTGTTCCATCTGGTAAAGTAAAAGATCTTAGTGGTTCTGTAAAGGTTATCGTGTTTCCATTAATATTATACGAACTTTGATCTCTTTGTAAAACTCCATCTATAAACACATAAGCGTATTTGCTATCATCAATACCTCTGATAGATCTAGTCTCCCTATCAAACATTAGGAATGGACCTGTTTTCTTGATAGAAATTCTTTCGTTGTTTATAGTTAGAGTTTCATAACTTCCAACTCTAACTACAAAAGTTTTATCTACCGCAATTGGTTCTTGTACGGTTATTGTATTTTCTTCTTGTGCCCATATTGGTGGCGAAGAGAATGAAACTGTATCGGAAGTATTTTGATCTTCTGACCTAATGATATCGTATGTTCCTGGTAATTGTAGAACACCATTTACAAAGACTAGTAAGTCTTCAGTCTCGTTAGTTTTTACAATAGATCCATCTTCATAGAAGAGTTCAAAATCAGTATTTTCTCCATCAATATAATCTGGATTTGTTTTTTGTACAGCACCTACACCTGAAGTAAGAACAGTTTCAATACCAGAATATAGAGATACTAGTGAAGACTCAACATCAGAGCATTCTTCATCTAGAAGTAATGGATCTGGTATAATGTTATAGTTTGAATATGTTCTTAGATTTGTCCAGTTGCCCCTTCTCTGATTGTTTTCTGGTTCGGGTTGAATAAGGTTGATACCCTGTAAAAGGAGAGTTTCAATTATTCCAGAGTATGCATTCAAAGCTGACTCTACCTGGAAACATTTTGGTAGAATATCATTTGAATCGTCAAAAATATTTGAATCATAGAAAGGAACTGCGGATGTATATGTACCTGCAGGTAGTTCTCCTCTCATAGAAAGAACCATCAAACCAATAGCATATTGGAAAGCGTCTACAGATTCTGTGAGTTCATTATTGATAAACTTAACGTTATTACCATCGTAATATGCTTTTGCGAAATCAATTATCTCTTGCGTCCCACCATATCTTAGAGAATACACTATTGCATCTACTAGATATCCAGTATCTCTCTTGCACTTGGTTTCATCTGGGATTATTAGAGCAGGATACTCATTTTTTACCCATCCTAGAGTCTCTTCTTGGATATATGTTTTATTTCTTTCAATAAGGTTAGAAGCATCATAGAAAGTTCCGCTGTTTATCTTACTGAAAGAGAATGTTGCTTGTGGAATTGACTGAATAGAATCAACCGAAGTTAGCGTAACTGCTCCAACAGGAACAGGATCAACGCCAACATTCAAATCTCCAGCGTTCAAAACACCAGCATAAGTTTCATCTTGTGTTATGGTAACGGTTTCTGTTGGACCAACAATCAAAGCACTAAGTCCAGCTCCAGATCTAGCAGCATTTGATAGTCTTACTTGAGTATCATTAATAATTTCCGATACAACAGTTCCTTCTGGTAGTTGTGTACCACTACTGACATTCATTCCAACTACAATTCCAAATGTAGATGGAACTGTTACTATGTCAGATGCAGAAGTAAATACAGCATTAGTTACTGTATAATCCCAGTTTCTGGCAGCAGCAGAGCACAATTTTGCTGTATATTTGAACGCATCTAAGGTCTCTGTAAGTTCTTCGTTGATATGATCTAATACATTTCCAGTATAATAAGACTCTGCAGAGAAGATTGATTTGAAGTTTCCGCCAAATCTTAAATCATGTTCATATGCATCAATAACAAATCTAATATCTCTAATACACTTAGATCTGTAGATATTCCATGGAACATTTGGATACTTATCAATTACATATCCAATAGATTCTTCTGCAATAAAATCTTTATTGAATCTAACTTGATTTGCTGCATCCAACCATCTTCCATTTCTCTGGAAGAAGTTTCTAGCTTTTCTAAGATACTGCTGATTTAGAGTATCTGACTTGAATCTGAAAGACTTGCAATAGAAAGATTGTGCTGGTATTGTTTGACCTTCTGAGACACGAGTGCCTAATGGAGCATCTGCAAATGTAATGCTAGACCCAGAAACTGTATATGCTATACCAGGCTCTTGAATAACACCATCAATCGTAATCAATAATTGTTCTTCATTATATGGTGCAATTGCAAGACCAGTTGATTTATCAATCAAACTGAAAGTTTTTGTACCAACAACCTTTCCAGTATCTGGATCATATTCTCCATCAAAAGCAGTACCCAATATAATTTCTGTTGAATAAGTCTCAGCATTACTTTGATTATCAACAGAAACTGATCCCAATCCATACTCTTCATTAAGATTGTTGAGACTTACAAAAGATTGCTTCAAGGTTCTCTTTGTGGAGAGATTCAAAACACTCTTTGGTTCTAGGTTAATAATAGTAAAATTGCTTGACGATGTATTTCTTACTCTGCTCTCTCCAAAAGATTCTACTATTACTTCACCGAATAGTTTAAATCCAGCTGGGTGAGTAGTCTCTTTGATGAGATTTCTCCATACTTCAATTGGAGTTTTTGATTTTATGACATATGAAAAGTCTTGGTAGAAGAATGAGTCTGTTATTCTTTGTGAATTTGCACTCAGTTTACCTTTATCAGAAGTATAAGAACCAATATTATCATAATAAGATCTGATATTTGGAGTAAATTTAGAAGTAGCAACATCAACAATCTTCGCTGTATTGCCCTTGGCAGATCCTTTGATAGTAAATCCTCTTATGAATTCACCAGTTACATTCACAAGTTTTAGAATGTTGCTTCCATTTTTCCATCCATTTTTAGATACACGACCAGTTGCATAAACAATACCATTACTTTCTGCTACTACTCTTTCTCCAAATGAAAATGCATTTTCAGGAAAATCCTTTAGTAGAAGTATGATGCTTGAAGAATAATCTCTAAGAATGGTGTGGTCATTTGTAAACAAGAATCCGCTGTTCTCTACCTTTATTCTCTCTGGCAAACCAATATTCTTTGATTGTAAATAAACTTTGGTTGAAGATTCTACTACTTTTACGGTTGGTTTTTCTGTATAGTTTACTCCTCCATTCTTAAGATCCGCAGAAATAACTACACCATCTTTGACAAAAAGATCTATCTGTGCTTTTGATCCATTGCCAGTAATAACCGCTTTTGCATTCACATAATTAGAACCACCATCAGCAACAGAAACTGCGGTAATTTTATTACCTATAGGATCATATGAAAGGTCTAAAGTAGCTTCATATGATGCAGTTGGTCTAACACCAATAACGGAAGGGATTGAATCATAGTCTCTACCAACATTATCAATCTTGATAGAATTTATTTTTCCGATCGCAGAGGGATTTGAAGTGGTATATTTGATCTCTCCAGAACCATCGTATTGTGGTGCTATAGAATAATCATACGCAAATCCCGTATCAGTAATGAATATTACTTTCTTTTGTCCCTGTAAAGGATCTTGAGTAATGTTGAAAAATCCTTCATTAACGTCTACGTCATTATTTTTGTCAAAGAAATAGTATCTTGTGTACTCCACTTTTTGTGAAGCAGAGTCTATAAGTCCAAAATTATCAATAACAGAATCGTTGTTTAGCGTTGTCCCATAGAAGTATATAAAATCTTCTCCTGGTTTTAGTTTAATGAAAGATCCAGAATTGCCAGGATCTACACTTGATCTAAAACTATCTACTGCAATAATATTTCTATTGTTACTTGGAGAGAACTCTAAGTAAGTATTTGCCATAGAAAAATGACTTGTATCAAACTTATACAAATATTTTCTTTGTAGATCTAGATTCTGAAGAATGCTAAAGGTAGCATTATCTTTTGAGTACTCAAATCTATTAGAAATTCTAATCAGTTTATTTACTTTGACTCTTTTAGCTGGGACACTATTGTCAACAAATAGAGAATTTGTTTGAACTTGATTTACATTAGAAACGCCATAGTTATATGATAGAGTCAGAGTTTGTGTTTCTCTTTCGTAAGATACTACAAATGGATCTTCTTGATTTGCTCCATTCAATTGAGAACCAATCGTAAATCTATATTCAGGAAGTGCAAAACCAATATTTGTGCCATTAAAATGATCTGTTGCATTAGTATTGTTTTGACCTCTCAAAACAACTAATTTATTAGTCTGACTATCTACAGAAACAACTTTTACTATTTCTGCTCCAATTTGAATCAAATCATCGGCAGATACCTCTCTTACATCTGCAACAAATAAATCCGCATTTGATCTTGAGAATCCAACATGATCTACAATAGCAAGATAATCTCTGCTATTTGGTACTGTGCCCTTATCTAAGTCAGAATCTTTGAATGATACGGTATCGCCTCTTCTATAATCTTTTCCTTTGGATGTTATTGTTACGGATGTTACAACACCTGGATTGAAAACAACTGATGAAACAACGCCAGTAATTGGGAAATCTACATCTAGATTAGTTAATGTAACTACATTTGTCGTAGTATCAACAGATAGAACAGTAGTTCCATCTGCGATATTTTCTCCACGAATATTAGTCCCAACAAAAATATCAGATGCATCATCAATAGTTATTGTATTGATAGCTTCATTATAAGCACTTACTACTTTTGTATTACCAACAACTACAGTTGCTCTTGCGTTATTTTGACCATCTTCATTACCAATAACAGAGTCCGAAGAAACACCAACTGTTTGACCTACTGAATTTCTTGATAACTCTGGATTTGAGAATAAAACTTCAACATCGGTAAATGTAGATCCACCAAAAGTAGATGCTGCATAATCAATTCCACTAACTAAAGTATCAATTCTTCCAATACCAGTATCTTTTATACTAGAATCATACTTTGGAGTTTCTAGTTGGACAGTTTGATACTTTTTCTTTCTTACATAATAAGTAGTTTCTGTTACTAGGTCATCAGGAGTTACTTCAATATCTACCAGATCATCTATGTCTAGATTATGATTATCTGTAGTTCTTACTAGTGCAATATTCTCTTTCTTGGAGAATAATTCAATATTTTCACTTAGTGATATGATAGAAATAATTCTAGATCCAGGAGTGTCAGATCCTACGCTACTAGAAATAATATAGTCTTCATCAATAATAAATGATCCAGATAATACTTTTACTTTTACCGAGTTTTGATCGTTTACTGATTCTAATACTTCACCAGTTGCAATAATAGTATCAATTCCATCAAAAAGACTTATTACAGCACCTTTCGTAAATTCAGATTGTTTATCTACAATAACATTCAATACATTTGTATTAGAGGATACTCTATCGGTAAGATTAAAATTACCAGTAACTGTTCTCAATAATACTTGATCTGTGCTAAACGAATTACCATATATTTCACCAGTAGCACCAGTATTTTCTTGAGTGATTGTGTCACCTTCAAAGAAATAAATTTGAGATTTTGTCTTTAATTGTACAACTTTATTTTGTACACTTTCAATCGCTTCTACATTTCTTCCAAAAACTTTACTTACGGAGGCTGCGGCACCTTCTCCACCACCTGTAGTAGATAATGCTAATTGAGACCCAACTGAGAATGTTTCTGGTGAATCTTCAACTAATGCTGATGATATAGAACCCTTGGTGATTGATTGAATTGTTGCTTGAGAACCATAACCATTAGCACTAATGTTGTTGGCATTCAATCTCTTGCTATTTGTTGGAATATCATTTTGTGAGATTGAGAAATCATAATTAGAACTTATAGGAAGAGAATAAAAATTCTTTCCTATAATAAATGGGAAGGTTGGAGCATTTGAAGAATTAGTTGAAATGAAGTATGCATAAGTTCCTTCTGGATAATCTGGAGTTACACAAAATCTTCCATTATTCTTATCTAAACGAGTTTTTCCTGTTTCCTGAGTCTGAGACCAAGTATAGTCATCAATAAAGGTTCCTAATGGGTACTGAGATACAGAAGGTCCATTAGGTCTTGAACTATTCAAAGTATAACCAGATTCTAATCTGGCAATAGAAGATGATGGATCTCCAGGTTCGGAATATCCAAATGGTCCATATATTGGATTGCCATCATATGCATATCCAAGTATTTTTGAATGAGTTTTTGTAGATGGTTCTTGATATAAACTATTGAGGTTATCTCCAACTAATGCTCTAAGCTTTAATGGATTTGCTACAATACCATATTGCTTTTTGTTGAAGAAGTTGAAAACATAACCATTTGCTGTGTCAAGTGAAGACTGGTTCTTTTTGTATCTATTTTTTATCCACTTTTTGATTTCTGCACTTGCAGTAGCACCTGAACCCTGTGGAACAACAGTAACTTCTACAGTACTTGCTCCATATAGTCTTCCTGTGCTTATCTGAGTAAAATCAACAATCTGACCATCTTTAGAAACTATAGCTTCATATTCTGCAAATCTTCCTTTGCCATTTGTATCAGTAATAACAATAGAAGGAGGACTTGAATAATATTCTCCTGGATTTTCTATTACTAAGCTTGTAATTTGACCACGAGTAACTACTGCCTTCACTACGGCATTTCTTCCAGAAGTTATTGTAATTTGTGGATTTTCTGTGTAAATTTCGTTATTTGTAATAGTAATGGAACCTACAGTCTCTCCTAAAAGTGAGGACTCTGCTTTTCCAGGAACATTATTGATAAGAACAAATGGAGGATTTACATATCCGTTACCTTTTGAAGTAACATTTGTTTTTACAATATTTCCATAACTTACAAAGTCTTCATCCTTATAACCAAATGCTAGTGTACCATCAACAAAAACACCAACATCATTTGCTGGAGTCTCGTATATCTCGGTAGTTTCAATTGGGGATTTTCTGATTACCTTTAGATTCTTTGGATCTTCTAAAGTTGCAGATACTGAAGACGACAATATATCATATGATGGATATCCAGATGAACAAATATAGTAGTATTGATCGTCTTCATATATTGCAGAAACTTCTGCAATAAATTTATTTACTTGAGATTGTAGTGCTGGATTTGTTTGAATGACTGGTGAAGAGTTGTCATCATTAATTTTCCATCTCAGAGCTCCTGATACTGGATCTGTGATGATACGATCCCTCGTAGTAAATCCAGACTCAGTTTTTTCAATCTTATCACCTACTGATGAATATGGTAGATTTAGAGTCTTTTGTAAATCATAAAGAACACCAAACACCATAATTTCAGTATTTCCAGATACTACTGGAGAATAATCATATATTTCTTTACCTGCTGTATATGAAATAGATGATGTTCTGGACTTGATGTAAAATTGCTTTGCGTTTTTCTGATCGTAGAAAAATCTTTCTGATCCAATTACAAATGATCCTGTCTTACCCCACCCTAAAGTAGATTCTACTGTAACTCTATCTCCCTCTGTTGCAGTTGCAGAAATAGGATTTTCTAATTTTGTTCTAGTAGATACTCTAAAGTTACCATTAACAGTAGATGGATTTAATATAATTTGATATAATTGCTCGCCGTCTTCTCCACCAATATTCCTTACATTATCTACAATAGCAGATGCATATCCAAATGTAGGATCATTCTGAATAATTTGGTTACCAATAAGATCATTAACATCACCAGAAACCAACTTCACTTTGAGTGAATACGAAGTTTCCCAATCGGAAGTTGATGCCTTTAGTGTAAAATCTTTTGGATTGTATGTAGTAGGAACATTTTCAATATCCCTAGCAACAATAGAATTGAAAATAAAGCGAATAGAACTCTCTGTTCCCTTTGCTTTGTAGAACTTCTGAATGTTTTTAATCAGAGTTCTCTTGTCTACATCACTCTTTAGATATTTTTCTGGGAATGATGCAAGATACTGCGACTCAAAGTTTCTTACAAATGCATATAAAAACAGATTGCTGATATTATATACAGTATCACCAACAGAATGTGGTTCTGCAATAGTGGATTGAAAACTAGAAGAATTGTATAGATCTCCTAATGTAGTATTGCCACTTACTCCTCTAGAGCACTCCAACAACTGAGTGTCATTTCTAGTTGCATAAAAAATAATTTCTTCGCCAATTCTTACATATCCATTCTTCTCTGGAAATGAAGAAGCATCATTTAGAGTAATAGTCTTATCTGATGAAGTAACAGAAGAAGCTAGAGAATCATTTTGCTTAAGAATATTTTTCTCATAAAAATCTATATCCAAATATTTTTGGATATTATTGATCACATCTAAAGTACCACCTTGTACTTCTTGTGACTCGTAGTATTTTTCAACAAACTTCCCAAAAAGTTCATACTCTGTAGAGATGAACTCGGGTAGTTGAGATTCAATAAGAGTAGAAATTCTCTTGGTCTTTACGTTCATCTAATTACTCTTTGTAAGCAACGAAACTTGAATTTGCAACATCAACATCAAGGTAAACTTCACGAAGTGCCTTGATATCATTAGATAGTGGTTTTACTCTTACTGAAATTCTATTGTCTGTAAAGCTGCCTTTAATAATAGTCAAATTGTATAATTTTACTTCACCTTTTGCGTAATCAATATCACCAATTTCTTTGTTCAGAACAACTTTTTCACCAGTTAGAGGGTCTAGTCTATATAGGACAATTTTGCCATCCCTGTCTTCTAAATACACATCAAAATTGGGATACTCAGTAACTCTAAATGCAGTTGTAGAAAGGACTGGATCATCGCAATCTACATCAAATGCATTCTGGAAACATACTTCATAATAGAAGGTTGAATTCAACTGAGGGAAGAAATCTTTCCTCATAGTTACAGATGTAAGATTAGATGTGATGCTACGATCTGCATTATCAATAACACCTACTACTTTACTATACCTAAACTTACCGTTGAACTTCTCAACACTAGATGTATTCAAATAATCCTGAACTGCTCCAATTGCTTTGTCTCTAATTTGAGCAGGAGTCTGATCTGTGATTGACGTGTCATAGAAAATCTTGCTACTCAGTTCAACATAGAGAATAGATGGATCTAAAATCTCTGGTTGAATAGAAGCAACAACAAATTTCTTCAATTCTGCAATAATTTCATTCTTTGTAATAGATGTAAGGAATGCAGCATTTGTTGGTTTTAGTACAACAAAGACTTTACCATAACTTGGAGGATCTTGCTCCTCTCCTCCAAAGATAATGATATCACTTACTGCTGGATATACATTACGTACAATTGCATCATAATCACTTGCAGTCACAGCACGATTCTGCGTACCATAAGTTTTTGGTGCATTAAACTTGATCTTACTGATGGATTCCATCTCCTCACCACCAGAAGATGCAATAGTGGAATTGATCGTTACATCAAATGAATTTGGTGATACACCATCAGGATTCTCTAATACACCAGAGAATACAAATGTCTTTACTCCATTTGTCTCTGGTCCTGCAGTAGTAATATAAGAAACTTCTACTCTTGCTCCATTATCTAATTTCTTACCAATAACACCATCACCAAACAGAATCTCATATCTCTCATCATCAATCTCATCTAAGAAAAAGATCTTTGATAATCCATCTACTCCTAAGATGTTATCAGATACCAAATATTCTTCGTTGAATGATCCACCAGTAGGAAATACCTTTACTCTAATCGTATTTGTATCAATATTCTGGTTATCTAGAATAAATCTCTGTGATTTTAATGCAGTATTGATTACAAATGTATTTGTGATCTGTGTTCCCTCTCTAATGGGAACATCTGTAAATACTGCAGTCTGATTTACAACTTGTGCCTTTACATCATCTAATACAACATATTGATAGATGTTATTATCAAACGAGGCAATAAATCCCGTTCCTTTCTTCAATAATAACTCAGTATCAGTTGTTGGATTTGTATAATTTACAGTAAACGAAATATAAGCAGTAGGTGAAGTGATACTCTTCGGTCTGTATCCTAATTGCTTCGCTAATGCTACTACGTTGTCTCGTAAGGTGGCAGAATCTATGAATAGTTCATTCACCACCATGTTGGTGTTAAATGCCGTATAATACGTGTTATAGGCAAGAGTATCAATCAACACAGATAGTGCTGATCCTTCAAAGTCATAATCAGTAAAATCTGATTGTGCTCTAAGATAATCCTTTAGAGCATCTTTTATATCTTCAAAATCTAAGTTTGCAACCTGAGTATATGGCATTATCGTGTACGCTCTAAGAAGAATTCTACTGCTATTGGTGCATCATCTCTTCCAATAATAGTATATGTCAATTCAACTTCATACCCATTATTCATTTCATCTGGTGTACATCTGATCGAATCTACATCAATTCGTGGTTCATAACGATTCAATACATCACGAATCTCAGATCTGATGATACCAGCACTACCAAAATCTAATGGTTCAAATAATATATTCTGAATACCACATCCCAACTCTGGTTGAAATGGTCTTTCACCCTTTCTTGTAAGAAGCAATCCTGTTATTGCCTGAACAATAGCAGCTTTATCTTTTACAGTTACTAGATCATTCGTAACAGGATGCTTCTTAAATGTAACACTCAAATCCTTGAATGTCTGAAAGGTTGACATCTATACACAGCAATAGTCTGCAATTATTTATTCACTCGTGCCATCGCTCTACAAAGTCATCAAACCCTCCAGAACCGCCACAGGGACGTGATAAACGATCTTCTGGTAGATCGTATAGTTCATCACGTTTCTTTGCCCTTCTGTGCTGTCTCAGGTACTTCTCACTATCATGTTCGGTGATAAGTGTTTTACCTTCTTCAAGAAATTCATTTCCTTTATCTACTGGGTATAATCCCATCCTTTTTCTCCGCTAGATGTTATCTAGAACTTTTTAAGGGGTTACTATCCCTTTAAAGTCGGATTTTCGGTTTCGGCACTCATGCCCAGTGATTATTCGGTCTCTCCCACCAGAAATGTAAATCTTTCACAGTATCATCATAATATAGTGAAACCAGATCACTCTTATATTTACTACTTATATTCTCACAAAGTGATAACGTATAATAATTCTTCCCACAAAGATCATTATACTTCTTAATACAATCAGTAATCCATGTATAATTACCTCCTCGGATAACACCTGCTTCACATAATACAAAGTTATCCCACTCTAATATCCACTGTGCAAGGTTTATCTCAAAGTCAATCCTATACTTCGTAATATCTTCATCAGGAAATGGCACATTGACTGCCTCAATATGAAAAATCTCCCGATCCATTGATAATGAATGCGAGAGATGTTGGGTGACAATACTAGAATAATCAGGAGAAACACACAAAAAACATGTCTTACTTGGGTGTATATCCCAATCTGACATCTGAATCTTGTATGTCATCTCCTGTATAAGTGCCATCTCTTTATCCTGTGAGATGAACAGTAAATCTTTCATTACTTTCCTTGTCCTCTATATGCTTTACGTGCTTTGTTACGACTTGTTGCAGCATACTTTGTATGTTGCCCTTCACCCTGTCGTGTGCCCTTCGGTTTAGATTCAATAATCTGCTTACCGCTAATTCCAACTTTGCTTCGTGCCATAACTATTCTCCTAAGGTTTGTGTTCCAATCTGTATTGTAGGATAACTAAACGGTCCTGTCAAGGTCCTTGGTGTTGATATCCCAGTCACTAAATCTGCCTCGTCTCCAGTAACTGCGAATAATTGTCCATTTATAAACACCGTCTTGTTTACTACTGGATCGATCCTTCGCATCCCTGGTTGACATGGCAAAGGTATTAATGGATTTATCTTTACTCCTGCTACACTCGCAGGCTGCGAGCTCGCAGGTAAATTCAACGAATTATATATCCTTGCTGGTTGTCCCTCTATAACAACATTAGGTGATACATACGGCGTACCTCCTAATGGCGCTGCAGCATATGCACAATTCCCATCAGTACTAGGTGTGTCTACTGTCTCTGGTCCAACAATATTTGGCATCTCATCTCCTCTATACTATTGTGCAAATAATCTAGAGTGTTTGACAAACTTTCATACTCACTCGCCTTCGGGCGCCTGTATGCTATCGTCGGTCTCTCTAATTCCCTCACCCTCTCCTCTAATACCTTCACCCTTTCCTCTAAGTCGCTCACTAGCTTCTCGTATGACTCGCTCATTATCATCCCCCCTCATATATGCCTCTGCTGCTCTCGTCTCAAAACTATTACAAAATTCATCAAAATTATTCAGAATATTATCAAAGTCTCCATATCCGTCTTTTTTCATGATTTTTTTCTGGGCAAATTTTTTTTCTTCAAAGGTTTTCAAAAATATTTAGAATACCTTGCGAACTTTGTGGGGAGAATTTTCATGGCGGAATTTTTTATTTTTCGAATATTATAGCATACAAAAAAGCCCCCTCTGGGAAACGTTTGTAGGTTAGGAAGGACCCATGAATTTCGCTCGGGCCCCCTAAGTATAACAAAAGGGGCATAAAATACTGCCCCTAAGTGTTACTGTGCTGCAGCGAGTGAGCGTCTACATTGCCTCTCAATCATCGACAGAGCATAGTTATCAGATGGCGTTGCTGAGCATACCTGAATGAGGTTAAGTTTCTCGTGGCGATACTTCAAGTGCTTAGAGTTGCTCTCAAAGATGAAACCATACTTCTGCATGATCTCGTCAACTGCCTTGCGATACTTTCGGTTGTTCATTGAAGAGAAATGCGATGGGGTAGGATGGTGGGGCGCTGCCCTCACCCGAACGTGGGCAGGGCGGCGATCGCTTCATCAGCGTACTTGTCAGCGAAGGCACCTGCCAACCATGCCGACTCGGTGGTGATGGGCACGTCGTTGCCCATGGTCTGGGCGCTGGTCTCAGTCTTGCGACCTGCCCATACGATCTGGCGGGTCTTGAGGCAGGAGGCGGGGGTGAGGATCATGGTTTGTCTGTCGGTTGGTGTGTGTGGTGGGGTTGCCCCCTCAGCGAATCGGCACGTATTCTACAGCAACCAGAGAATAGAGGGGTTGCCCTTCGAAGGTGGCGCAGTCTGCATCCTCCAGACGCTCACGCAGCATGGCAGCATCTGTCTCTGCCTTCTCGCGGGTGGAGTAGAGGGCGAACAACTCAGGGCGATCGTAATAGTCGTTGCCCGTGGTGAAGATTGCGTAGACTTCGTTCATGGTGATGATGGTTCGAACTGTCAGTGTAGCATGGGGGGGGGCGACCCCTCAGTGACGGTCGCTGATGTTGATCGTCTCGGTGGGGGCAGCAGCAGGGAAGGGGAAGGGGCGACCCTCAGCGAACGCCTGACGGTTGGCGGCAGACCGTGCCATCATGGCGTTGTGCTGCTGCGTGTAGGTTGCCATGATGGCGGCGAGGTCAACGGTCTTGGTGTTGGTCATCGTGGTCGTTTGAACTGAGGTCATTATAGGCACGGGTGAGGCAGGTTTCAGGGTGCTGGTGGGCACCCTGGCGATCGTCACATCACGTAGACGCCGTGCTGCTGATAGTGGGCAGGGTAATTCTGACGCCAGTTGGTGAGACGTGCCACCAGCACCTCATCATCAGAGCGGTGATGGAGTTCCACTAACCACTGAGGGATGCTGCCATGCTCTGCCTCAAACATGGCGAGCAGGGAAGCGATGATGCGAGAGCGGTTGATCATGGGGGTCGTTTGAACTTCAGTCATTATAGGCACGGGGTGGGGGCATCCCTGCCCCCTAGTGTACACCTTACAGATTGCCCATCAGGGCATTGGCGATGATGTCAGCAGCACCTGCCAGATCATCACGAACGATCAAGCGCAGCATCTCAGCACCCTCAGTAGTCTGGTGGAGATTGCGAACGTGCCCATCAGCAGCATGGGGGCAGTTGGCGTGCACGAGAGCGATTGCGAGAGCGGTGGATTCGGTCAGGTTCATTTCCTTGGTTTGAACTGATGTCATTATAGGCACGGGTCAGGGCACTTTTCAGGGCATGTTGTGCCAATTTCTCAAGTGGTTGCCAGTCTGCCTTGGGGAGATAAGGCATCGAGTAATGTGCCATGCAGTTAGCAATAGGAACTAAGGGGGAATTGATCCCCCTATGTGATGCTAACTGTGATCAGTGATCAGAGAAGATGTGGATGGGGCAATAGGTGCCACCATCGTTGCAAGCGGTGAAATCATAGTATAGGTTACGATCCCAAGTTGCCTCCCAGTCAACAACAATCATGGCAGGCACATCGTACCCCATTTCAGAGCAGAATTCCTCTGCAAAATCAGCAGTGGACTGATAGCAACCACGATAACGCTCATCGCAGTTCTCTACAGCATCCATGCCCGATTCTGCGATCAAAGCATCAACTGCTTCGTATCCAATCGCTTCACCACAGCGAACGTATTCTTCGTAATGCTCAACGAATGCTGCCTCATTGTTCTCATCGATGAACTGCAGCATTGCTTCCAGATCGTAGTTCTCATCCATGAGAGACTCGATCATCTCAACCGTGGCAGGTTGGCAGAACTGTTTGTAGGAATCGGTCAGGGTCACGGTCATGGGGTTTGTGTGAACTGAAGGAACAATAGAATGGATTGGGGGCAGAGTCAAGGGGGGCAGTGGACACCCCCCTGATTGTCACATGCCATTCAGGAAGTCTGCCAGTGCTTCCTTGTATTCTGCCTCAGTCTCAAAGGTGCGACCATAGATAGTACGTGGGTACTGTGCCTTAGGGGCAGGCGCCTTGCTAAGGTCACGCCCCTGAGCGAGCACCTGCTGAGCGTAGGGGTTGTTGTGAGTCATGGTCTCGGTCGTTTGAACTTCAGTCATTATAGGCACGGGGTGTGGCGGTTTCAGGGCGATGGTGGACGATTTCTCAACCGTCCACGGCGGCCGACCTGGGTATAGAGAACTCCCGAAGGAGTTAGCTATACATTCAGACTGATACAGGTTTGTGACGCATAGGGACATCAAACGTCTTGACATCATGCCCATTGATCTTTGCCCAACCATACATCATGGCATCCTCTCTAGATACAAACTTTTGCTTGAATTTATGGGCAACTTTATACTTAAAGTATGTGTTGCCATTGTTTTCAATCGTGCTCACATACACCCAGCAGTTGTATCCATGCTTTCCTTTGTTAACCACAACTGGCGAAGGAATTGCCTTTTCAGGTGTTACTTTTTTGAGCATGTGTTGAGTGTAACTGGTGGTCATTCTAGGCACGGGGTCAGGCGACCTGTGGATCAGAGGGGACGCTTTGCTCAACTGGCACACTCAGACGGGTCTCAAGAGACTCAGCAGTTTGAATAACAAACTGCAGCACTTTGATAGTGTTAGCAACGATCACCTCTTTGCCACCATTAGTATACCAAACTCGTGCAGCACGATAGGTATAGCTAACCACACCCACGATGATGGCAAGAACTGTTGCAAGGGTAAGCATCATCTCAGTGCTCATCAGTTCTTTATACTGACTCTGAACTTTGCTCTTGATTTCGTTCACTTTGTCAGACACGGTTTGAATGTTCATTTGAGTGAAATGTTTGAACTCGTTCATTATAAACATGGGGTTGGGCACTTTGGGGGCAAAAGTGTACACTACAGAAACTGGCACATAGTGTACACTACAGAAACTGGCACATAGTGGACAGATGCTAACGTGTCCTGAAACACCTCTAGAATGCCCTAGAAGGTGTTTAGAATAGTATATCAGTAAGATATACCATATAGTATACTATAAGGGTATTATAGACTATTCTTGAGTGGTATAATCAATTTCTACAATATAACAATCATCATAAAGATCTTTATCATTATAACCACTATTCTTATCTTCAATATATTGTTCATTCATCTCTTGATACATTTCTTGAATGGTCATTTGATTGAAAAAGTGGTTAAACTAATTTATTTAAAAAAATAAAAAATCCTACTTTTCTAAAAAACTAAAAAAGTAGGATTTCTAAGATTATTCAATTTAGACGCATTCCAGAAAAGAAAGGAACTTGAAGATCCTCACCTTTTGCATTCTTCATGTTGAGATACCACTTACCTGCCTTCTGATAGATATACTCACCATCAATACCATGCTCAGAAAGAATAGCATTCAGTCTAGACTTGGTAGTGGTAGTCTGCCAACCACCATCAAACATGGTGATAGAGTTATCAGTAATGATTGCAATCAAGTTACCATGCAGGTAGACAAGGGATGCATTATTGTCATTAGTGAACACCTCAGTATTGTCAGACTTCCAGCACTCGCCGTTGGTGATGGCAGCATTCATCTGGGTTTCAATCTTACGCATGGGTTGTTTGCGGTTGACTTAGGTAGTATGGGTCAGATGGGAGGCAAAGTCAAGTGGTTTGTGCCACCTTGCTGACTGTCACATCCCAAAGAACTCTTCAAACTCATCAGCAATACGATCAATCAACCAATCGCTAGCGTTGAGATCAAACACATTACAGACCCAATCAACACAGTCGTTGAGATCTGTGTGATTGGCAGACATGAATTCACGCAAGGCAGGAGCAATATCCAGATCAAACTGGTGGACCATAGAAGCGGTGAGGATGTTTGTCATGTGACCATTATAAACACAGGATCAGACCATCTGTAGGTGCTACTGTGCCACCTTAGAAACTGTCATAGTACTCATCGTCACGGGTCTTGAATTTGGTAACTTTCTTTTTGGACTGGCGACGTATATTCTTTACTTCATAGCCATAGTCTTCAAAATCATCATTCAATTCACTATACTTATCATAGCGATCATTACGATAATTCTTGTTGCTCATTGTTGTAGTGGATTACTTATTCAAAGTGTGAGATTATTTAGTTTCAACAAGGACATTATTCTTGATTTGTTGGTGTAGAAAACGCCCAACAGATCCTTTACCATTGTTTAGTTCTACATCAATCAATTCTTCACTTAGTTTCTCTACAAATTCTTCTGTATTTGAACAAGTAAATGTATATTCTTTGTCTTTATTACTATTATAAACGACTTTTACTACATTATCTTCAATAATAATGCTATTAATAGCACTACTAACGAGATTATCGTAGACTTTGTTCATGATCATGAAAAATGTTAAAGTTTAAAGTTTAAGAAATCTCAAAAAGACAAAAAAATGACTTTCTAAGATTTCTCAGTTTTTCAAATATCTCAAAAAGTCATTTTTTTGTCTTTTTGAGATTCTGAGGAATCAGCGATTACATGCAAATGCCTTCAACATGAATACCTTAGCATACTCACATGCCATCTTTTTGTCCTTAGATTGAATGGCAGTACAGTATGCTTCAAAGACCTGCTGAGTGTCTAGGGAGACCAACTCAGAAGGACTCAGAGGTGCTTCAATAGTCTTGGTAGAAGAAAGCATTGCTGTCTCTTGATTACCTAGGTAGTATAAGGCATCTGGGAGGGTCTCAGAGGGTTTGTGTGACACTTAGGGGAGTGGCACAAGACTTGTTGACTTTTGAGTGGTGGGGTGCTAAGCCACCAACACCTCCGCACCCTAACGTTCATTATAAACACTTTACCCATATTTAATTAACTATTTCTTATTATTGATTCTCAATAACTTTACCTTATTGAGAACCCTTGGTATGACTAGTGCGGAAGCACCTTGAAAACTACATAATTTCCTTATTGATTATCAATAGCATCAATATAGTTCCATGTGTAACCATATGCATGTTTTGATGTTTCTTCTCTAATATTTTTCAGGATATTACCCACACCTCCACGATCACCTCTTACATGATAACTAGCATCAGATAATGATGAGAATTCAATTACTTCACAAGTGATTAGATTATCACGTGATACATTATCAGTCAGACTCTTATTATTTGCGAAGTCAAGATCTAATGATGGTTTTACGTCATCACTATCTCTAACGAGAGCATTACCAATATATCTTTGAACGTCAGGAGCAACGTTGAAAGTTTCTGTAAGATATGGTACGGTATCTCCTGCATAGACTCCCATTAGATTGCAAACCTCCCTCTGAGTGCGTTGAAGTTTTGTTGTATTTCTGCTGGTGTTAGTGCTTTATTATAGAGCGAAACATTTGCAATTTGTCCGTCCCAAGATAGATTTACTCCACTATTATTTCCAACAGAAAGTAATGTAGTTCCAGAAACAGAACCAGAGGGTGCAGTTGTAGATGAAAATAAACTTGCATTTTTATAAGTTCTCATACTCACTCCTCGTTCAACAAGACCAACAACATTTACCCATTCATTTACAGAATAACTAGCAGCATCAATAATAGTTATTGTTCCAGTTGGATTGATTGCGAAAAACATACCGCTGTCTGATCCAAAAAAAGAAAATCCAGCATTTGCAGAATCTGCAATATCGGTGCCTGCTGCTTTTGACAGTAATCTAAGATTTGTTGTTGCATTTGCAAATCTTCTAAACCATACTGACACAGTAAAGTCACCCGTTCCAAAATTTACTGATGCATCATTACCACAATCAACATACTCATCAGACCCATCAAAAGTCAAAGAACCACCATTAGCACTATTTAAATTAGTGCCATCCATATTCACAAAACTTCCATTATTACCATTACGACTGATATCAGTCCATGTAGTTCCTGTGCCAGGATAAGACTTAGTATTACCAGCATCAAGACACAATACAAGTCCGTCAGTAATTATTTTTGGTGAGTGTGCGAGTCCCACTTATTCTCCCTCCGCAGGTGCCTCTGCAGTAAACTCCTCCATAGGTGCAGTCCACTCTTCTGTTGCCAGAATTTCAAGGATTTCCGCATGTGTATACGGACCTTCCGCATCTGCAATATCAGCAACAAATGCAGGTTCTGATCCATCCCACTTCACAAAGGTCTTTGTTTGATTTACTGACTTACGTACAGTATCTGCTGATGTCTCACCTACTAATGAGAAATCAACCTTTGATAGTTCTGCTACTGGAATGATAAGATAGCTTCTGTTCTCGTACATGGCAATTATTGTTTTGAAACTATTTAGATACCGAAACGACCTCTGAGTGCGTTGAAGTTTTGTTCTATTTCTGATGCTGATAGTGCTCTATTGTATACTTTAAAACATGCTATATTTCCGTTTAGGTGCCTACTAGTTGCTATATCCTTACCAAGAATAAAGTTATCAAAATTTATAATATTGCCACTAGTTCCGTTATCAGAATCAATTAAAGTTCCATTTATATAAAAACTTGCAGTTGAACCATCATAAGTTCCTGTTAAGTGTTTCCACTTATTTACCTCTAACGTATTTGAACTACTAGTTAACCTCACTTGCCCACTAGTTGCTTCTAAATCAAATCCATAAATATTTGCTCCATCTGAATTTATATTAAATGCTGCAGTATATCTAGATCCAGTATTATCCTGTCCTCCACCAATAAGTTGATATGAAGTTGTTTTTGGATAAACCCAACATTCTATAGAGATAGAGTTGACAATACTTTCATTTAATTTTGTTGGAGAAACTTCTACAAAATCATTAGACCCATCAAAAATCAAAGAACCACCATTATCAGAACCATAAGTAGGTCCATTAGTTAATGTTCCAGTATTCCCATTACGACTAATATCATTCCATGTAGTTCCTGTGCCAGGATAACTCTTGGCATTACCTGCGTCTAAACATAGGACTAGTCCATCAGTAACAATTTTGGGATTATAATTTGCTGCCATTTTTATCTTTATTGTTGTTTTTATTTAGATTTGGTCGGTATAATGCAGGTGGAAGATAATCCTTTGGTGGTCGTGTTAGATTAGGGAAGATGTCTTCTTTCATACTGTTCCATATGATATTCATAGTGGCATGTTGTGTATTGGATTATTATTACATACAACTAGATTAGGTGCAACTTGTTGACAGAAATATTGTGGTGGTGGTTGTGGCAACCTAATCAAAGTAATTGTAGCTATAATAATTTGTATGAATGGAAGTATGAATACAATCTTTTCACGAGTAGATTTTTGTATCAAATCCATAGTTGTTTACGCATGATGATAGAATGATTCTCAATAGAGAATTGAATTGTATCACTTTCAACCCACCCCAAGTAATCTAATACCTGAGGTGGGATTGTCATGACTAGATCACCATCATCATTTTCCTCCAGTATAGTAGTATAGTTTGTAATCAGGTTTGTAGCGTTCAACGTACTTTCTTGCATGATCTTCACAAGCAAACCAACATTTTTTGTTCTCTGTTTTGTCTTCTAGGTAGTATGGGAAACTAGGATATGGGAAATATTCAGGTTTGCGACTGTTCGCTACCTTGATCTCCGTAGAGTTCTTTGTTTGTCTCTTGGATGTACTGACGGGCAGTTTTGATGTCTTGGGTGACTTCTTCTGCTGTTTGGTCGATGTAGTAGGGACTGACTTCGTAGGACGCTTGGATGTAGTTTTCGTAGGCTTGGTCAAAGTCTCTTTGGTCTCGCTCTTCATGCTCTGTGTTGAAGAACTCTGTGATTTGCTCGATGCTTTCTGTGAGGTTTTCTTCGATGTTGTCGTCAACTTCTCCAGATTCTTTGAGAGAGTTGAGGTAGTTCGTGATTGCGTTGATGAAGTCTTCTTCTTTCCAGTTGTTGAAGATGCTTTCTTGCGGGTCGTTTTCGTCCCAGGAGATTGTGAACGTTCCGTCTTCATTTTGCGTACAGTCAATCATTTGTCTCCCAATACAGTAGTGGTTTCAGTATCTAGTTTCCAAGCATCACCACCAGTTCCCAAAGCATCTTTGAGTGCTTCTGTTACTTCCTGTCTAAATGAAGGACGAGGGATGAAGATATCATCCATATCACGTTTGTATTCAGGATACTTCTGCTCAAATTCAAACTCTGCATCATACAACAGAGATTGCACGATGTCGTTGATGACTTCAAGTGTTCCTGCGGTGAGTTCTTCCCACTTATATTTGGGATAGAGATCATCTTTGACACGCTCTAGCAATGCTTTCTTGCAATACCAACGGGAATCAAACATCATAGTGAATGCTTCCCAGTCTTCTTGGGATTTGAAATTTGGAATAGTCATTTAGTTTCTCCACAATAAAGAAAGTACTTGTACTCGGCAAACTCATGTGAGTTCCATCTTACTATATCACATCCTTTGTAGGTGTCAACCACTTCAAATGATGCTTTTAGTTCTGGTGTGTTCATTGATAGTGCTCCAATGATTAGAATACCAATACCTACAACACCAAGAGTAACTGCTACACCATTAAGAAACTCTTTGAGAGCATACTTGTCATCTTCAGTCATTTTTGTGCCTCTTCTTGGAATGTCCTTACTCGTTCAAGATAATCTTTTCCTTGTTGATACAACCCATCAATCAGTGCGTTGATGTCAGCAGTAGAAACAACATCAAACTCGTGATTAAGGTTCTCATACCTCAACGCATCAAGCATACACTCTAATGTCATTGCCTGTTGAAACTCTGGTG
>Ga0208150_1000227_pt1 | contig 22471 bp, 31 predicted proteins | sample DEB08_DNA_8_FD_184534 | JGI IMG/M metagenome (GOLD analysis project Ga0208150, IMG submission 184534) | Aqueous microbial communities from the Delaware River and Bay under freshwater to marine salinity gradient to study organic matter... | ecosystem: Environmental > Aquatic > Marine > Coastal ...
GATTCACAGCGTATCTCGCCTCGCAGACATCTCACCTGTTTTGACACCAGCTTACCCACAGACCTCGGTCAAACTCCGTGATGCTATCAGCGCCATGGAAGAAGAGGATCAGGTCGTGGAACAACCCACTTCGCCTACGTTGACCCCTAAAAGGAACATCGCGGAGGCACTTCTTTCTATTCATCAACATAATTCTAACCAATGAAAAATTCATTGAAATTTAAGGAAGAGCGAGCCTCCCACATCGCAGAGCTGGAGGGTCTCGTCGAGACGGCAAAAGGTGAAAGCCGTGATTTCACCGAGGACGAAGAAGTTCGTCAAGCAGAGTTGAACCAGTCGATCTACGCTTTGGACGACAAGATTGCTCAGGCTGAGAAGACTGAGGAGATCATGCTCCGTAGCTTGGCCGGCGAGGCTTCTAAGTCTGAAGAGCGCGAGTTGGAGCAACACGCAAAGGAATACAGCTTGCAAGATGCAGTTGCTCAGTTCCGCAGCGGTGGCAAACTCGAAGGTCGCGAAAAGGAAATGGCTCAAGAGGCACAGCGCGAGTTCCGCGAAGCTGGCATCTCTCCTACGGGACACATTCAAATCCCAATGTCGTTGACTTACCGTGCAACTTCTCAGTTCGCAGGTACAACTGGTAGCGCCGAGCAATCAGTTTTGTCCGGTCTCGTTCCTGATTCTGTTTTGGAACGCGCCGGTGCAAATCGCATCACAGGTGTTGCCGGAACAGTCATCTTGCCATCTTTGCCGAGCGATGCTACTGCAATTAAAGGTGAAAACACCACAATGGATGCTTCTTCTGCAATGAGCAAGGTAGAGATTGCACCAGTCCGTATCGCCTCTCGTATCGATGTTTCGAACCAAATGTTGGTTGCTTCAACAAACACATTTGACTCTGTTGTTGCTGCGCAGTTCCGTAAGCACAGCGGTGGTTTGTTGGACTCTCAAGCATGGGCGAACTTCGTAGCGCAAGGCGCTTTGGTAAAGCGTAGCACTACTGCTGCTGCTGCTATTCCCGCAATTGACTTTGCTTCTGCAAACGACCTGATCGGTGCATTGGGTGATGCTGATGCTTTGAGCAATAACGCAGCCTTCTTCAGTTCTTTTGGACAGTTGGCAACTGCTCGTTCACAGCAAGCGGTCACCAATGGCGGTATCCCAACTTTGCAGACTGACGGCACTATCGCCGGCTACCGTGCATACGGTCACAGCCAAATCAATGCTGCCTTGCTTACCGATACCGATGTTGACACTGCTGCCGAAGTTTACAAAGCCGCCGGTGCTGTCACTAACCTCAGCAATGAAGATGCTGCGCTGCCATTCTTCATGATTAACATGGATGATGTATATTGCTGCTACTGGGGTGGTGCAGATCTCGTGGTGGACAACTTGACGTTGGCTGCTGACGGTATCACTCGCCTCATCATGAACTACTATGCCAACTGCAAGGTTGGTCACGCTGCTTCTGCTAAGTACGTAGCTGTAGCCTAATCGTTCCATAGGTTAGACCCCTGGTCGGATACGCCATGCATGTAAAAGCACTGCCAATGTCCGATCAGGGGTTTTTCCTTCAATCGTTTCAACATGAATCTTATCAATGTACAAGGGTTCATCTATAAAGATGACCAACTTATTGGCGCACCAGGTGCGGACTTCTTAGTTGCAAAGCGAAGAGGAATTACTAAGACGGTAGAAGTTGTAATAGATGCAACGCAGCATGCCGGATCAGAGGACATCGTGTTGTTCGGTGCTGACTACCGTGCGTTTGAAGTAAACGGCACAACGTATGCTAGTGCAGATGCTGCCGTTACCGGCATCAACACGTTGCTAACTGCCACACGCGCACTACCGGAAAAAGTAGATGCCTCTGCTTTGCCAACCGCAGCAACAGGTCTCGCATCTGGCGATTTGTATGTTTCCAGCGGCACTGTAAAGGTTAAAGCCTAATGGACTACCCCCACGTCAACATAGTACACGTAGCCGAGACTACTGCGGTCAGCGAGATTATTACTGCTGCACGAGCCAAGGAGCATTTACGTATTGACTACACTGATGACGACACTATGGTCAGCACCCTGATCACAGTAGCGCAAGAGTTAGTTGAGAAGTACTGCAACTTGAAGTTCGGTGTACAGACGTGGGCAGCATATTGGGATTATGCACATCCGCTTGTTCATATCCCTAAGTTTGGCTCTAAGAGCCTTATCACTTTTGAGAAGCTAAATGACAGCAGTGTATACGAGACTGTGCCTGCTGCTGACTACCAGCTTGAGAGTATCTCGAACCCTATGAGGGTTCACATGAAGACATACGACACGTCAACTATTCAGTTGAACCGTTACAAACTCTCTTTCACAACCACAATAGAAGAGGCATCTATTCCTGTATACGTAGAACAGGCGATGCTTATGATTATTGCTCACCTGTACGAGAACCGTCAGGATGCCGGATATCGTCGTGTGCATGAAGCACCGATGAACAGCAAGTACCTGCTAGATCGTTACCGAGAACAATCCTTCGTGTAATGTTAGACTTAGGCGAGTTCCGTTATCCTGCCAAGATCCTTCGCCCTGTCTACACGACGACAGATTGGGGTGAGAAGAAGTTACAGTATTACTACCTTCAGTACGACGTTCGCGCACGTCGGCGTGACATTGAGTGGTCTACGATTGGTGAGGAAGCACACGGCAAGCAACTCGTTGTAGAGGCACGTACTGAGTACTACATCAAGCGTTACCGACCCGACATCACAGAAGATTACGTCATCTTACAAGGGTCTTTCACATATGAAATTACTCGTGTTGATGATTTTGATTACGGTCGTTACACACGTCTTGTAGCCTTGCGACGAGACAATCTCAAGATAGCAATACCTGAAGGTAATCTTTACGAACAGTACATGCTTATTGAATAATAATGTCGCTTGGCTCATCACGATACGGAGCGAATCTGCGCATTGACACGCGAGACGTGCAACGGTTTGAGAAGAACTTGAAGAAGTTTGAGCATATGACCGTTAAGAAGCGCCGGGATGCTATGGCGCAAGTGGCTAAGTATGCCTTGAAAGACACGAAGCAAGCGATGGTTGCTAACGCTAATAAGATACGCAGAAGCGGCACATTGGCAAAGAGCATTACAAGCGCCACGTTCAAACGAACAGGCTTTGGATCTGTTGCAGGAGCGCGTACTGGTCCGGTGATCCGAGGCAAGAGTAGTCGTCGCGCATTCCACGCTCACCTCGTCGAGTTGGGAACAAAGAAGAAGCGCAAGACAGTTAAGCCAGGTAAAGGCGCTTTTAAATTCTACGGCAGGAGAACACGACGTTGGGTAGTGACCAAATCTATTCACCACGGCTCACAAGCAAAGCCTTATATTGCACCAGCTTGGGAGAAGACTAAGAACAAAGTGCGCACACGTATGCGCAAGAAGATGAAAACGATTTTGGACAATCTTAAAAGGGACTTTCCTAAATGATACACGTAGTCAAAAAGATTTTAGACGACTCAGTGCGAAGTTCACTTGCTCCGTTACGTGGAAACAACAAAATTGCCTTGGTTAAAGCGCCGCAGCAGGTTCGTCGTCCCTACGCTGTGATCGACTTGGAAGGCACTACTTTGGAGCGATACGTCCAAGGAAATGCAGGAGGTGGAGTGGCTAGAACCACACACAACATCATGGTCTATATTACTGCAACAGGCATTGAAGAGGCGTGGTCGCTCAAAGAAGGTGTACAGGCCGAGTTAGATGAATACAACGGCACTGTCACTGTTGATGGTGTAAACTATGCTGTTGCCCGGATCGCACTGCGCGATGTTACTACCGATGCACACGAACTACATGAATTCTACATCATTCAAATGATGTTTGATCTCTATGTCGTATAATCGAACTGAGTTTACTCAATCGTCTTAGAAAAGACATTATTTCGTACTACAAAACTATTCGAACATGGCAACCGTAAAGGGTAATAACGTCACGCTCTACTATAAGGCTGAAGCCACTAACAACGCAAGTGATATCACGTCACTTTCAAGTTACGCGGACGTAGAGGGCGTGACAAGCGTATCATTCAGCGCAAGTAACGCTACCTACGAGGTAGACTTTAAGGATGTGACACCTGCTGATGCTTCGAATCCACCCAGCTTGACTGCTACTCGTGCCTATGCTGTTGGCACAACTACTTGTAGCATGTCTGTTGAAGGCGTATACGATCCGGCGTTTACAGACAATGCCGAAGACTTGTTCGATTTGTGCAAGAATAAGACTCGTGTAGGCTTGTTTTTCAACGGCACTGGCACGGGCAACAAAGCCGTAGGCGGCGTAGGCTTCTGCACTAGCTTTGAATTAAGCGGCGGTGTAAACGATTTTTCTACTTTTTCGGCATCGTTCGAATTGACCGGCGATCCCACAATCATTGATGCAGTATAATCATGGCAACAGTTAACGCAAATACGGTAGCACTTTACATTGATACCGCAGGAGGCTCTATCAGCAGCCCTGCTGACCAGGCTGGTGCAACTCCCTCAATGGTTCCGGTCGCGTTTAGCACAAGCGCTTCGATTAGTGTGAGCAACGCTACATACGAGACAACTTCTATTACTGCCGCAGGTACTGCTGAGACACGTCGGGACTTTGCTGTTGGCAGTACATCTACAACAATGTCGGTCGAGGGTGTTTTGGACTGGGCAACTGAGGCAGGCACATTGGATGTAGATGCTTTGTTCGATGCATTTAAGGCAAAGTCAAAAGTGACAGCAGTATGGCAATCGACAGCTAACGGAAAGGCATTTGGCGGTTTCGGATTTTTGACATCATTTGAATTGTCCTCAAGTGTAGATGATTTTGCTACATTCTCCGCATCATTGGAATTAGATGGCGATCCCCAAGCCATATCATAAGTTTGGTTTCTGTTTCTTGTTTTCTTCATGGGGAAGGGCGGTGCATTTTGTACCGCTCTTTCTTATTTTAGCGGAAACCTTTATACATGAATCAGTTATCAGGGAAGTTTGACGTGACCATAGCACGTAAGAAGTACAAGTGCCACCTCAGCATGAACGCATTTCGTTTGTTGTGTGAGAAAGAGGACTTGGATTTTAATGAGATGCAAAAGTGGATGAACAAGAACACGCTTGTTGCTGTCCCAAAGATTATCTACTACGGCATTGTCAATAATGCATATTTCAAAAACGAAGATGTTTCTGAACTACCTTCTTTGGAGTTTATGTCCGCACATATTTTGGAAGACATGGACAGCCTAGAGGATTACAGCAACAAGATTGCCATTGCGTTTGGCGGCGAAGACCCTGAAGAGGAGGGAAAGAAGTAGACGACCAGGACACCCCTGCTCGCAGCTGGCATCAAATCTATGAGGAGGGTCTGTCATTGGGTTTGCTCCCAATGCAGTTTTGGTCGTTGACATTCTTTGAGTATGCCAGCTACAGCAAACATTTACGGCATCAAGACAGTAGACAATGGTGGCATACGAGTAGTCTATTGGCGATGACAGCAAACGTAAATCGTGACCCAAAACGTACACCCAACCCGTACAAGCCGCGCGATTTCCATCCCTATCCTGATCATAATAAAAAGAAAGCAAAGTTTGTTCGTGGTTTGACGGCTGAGGAGAGGGATCTTACCGAATCTTGGGCGACAAAATTCCTCGAACAAAATGGCTGAAGAATTAAGTAAGTTATCCGTCATATTCCTCTTAGACACTAGCCGGTTTGAGAGGTCACTGACAGACACACAAAAAAAGATGCGCCGAGTGGGCAGGGAACTGTCCGATCTAGGAAAGCGCATGACCATCGGTCTTACTGTACCGATTGCTTTAGCAGGTAAAAGGATAACTGAAACGGCCACCGCATTCGAGTATCAGATGGCTCGTGTGCAAGCCATTAGTGGCGCTACATCTAGTGCATTCAAACAACTCCAGGGCAATGCCGAGGCACTTGGTGCATCTACAATCTTTACCGCGCGTGAGGTCGGCGCACTGCAAGAAGAGTTCGCCAAGCTGGGCTTTACGGCACAGGAGATTACTAAGGTAACTGAAAGTACACTGTCGCTCGCGCAAGTTACAGGTGCTACACTGCCTCGTGCAGCAGAGATTGCCGGATCCACGCTTCGCACATTTAACATGGATGCCTCTCGTGTTGGAGAGGTAAACGATTTGGTGGCCGTTGCCATCAGTAGGTCTGCACTTGACTTTGAGTCATTTGCAGAGACTATGAAGTACGCCGGTAGCCAAGCCGCTGTAAGTGGTGTGACTATGTCCGAGCTGGGGGCAGCTATGGGTGTCTTAGCTAACCGAGGTGTCAAGGGATCAATTGCAGGTACTCGCTTGCGTATGATTTTCGCTAAGTTGACTGAAGAAGGCGGAGACACACACAAAAAGTTCCTAGACTTAGTACACGGCAGTATGAGCATGGCTGAAGCAATTGACCGCTTCGGTATTCGTGCTGCAACGGCTATTCCGGTTCTACAAGAAAACGCTGCGGAGTTCGACCGTCTTGACCGTCAGATGCAACTCGCACACGGTACGCTTGAGATCATGCAAGCAGAGATGGACGACACGTCTTTTGCTGCTCAGAAAAAACTAAAGTCTGCCTTAGAAGATGTAAGCATCCAGCTTGGTAAAGCGTTGCTGCCTATGATTAATGCGGTTGCAAATGCTTTGGTTAAAGTAGCCAATGGTTTTGCTTCGCTACCTAAGTTCTTCCAAACGCTGATCGTTGTTATAGGAACTTTAGTTGCGGCTATTGGCCCGTTGCTTTTGGTGTTTGGGTCTTTGAATCACTCGATGGTCACCATCTCTCTGCTATCTCCAAAGTTAGCTACTGCGCTGTCTTCTATGTTTGGGCCAATCGGTATTGCAGTCACTTTGATTGGCACTTTGGCTCTGTCTTTCTTAAGCGCGGCTAGTGAAGCGGAGAAGCTAGAAGGTGTAGGTGATCGCACAAACCGCGCTATGTTGCAAGCAAAGGAGGCTACTCTTAAAGCAACGTCTAGTGTTCGCATGCTCATTGACCAGTATCAAAATGAAAATAGAACACTTGAGGAGAAGCAGCGCATCCTCAATGAACTAAATCGTCTTCAGCCGAAATTCTTTGATAAGTTAGATGCAGAGGCTACAAAGGTTCAAGACCTTGAAGACGCATATCGTAATCTTTTCAAGGAGATGCTTCGTCAAGAACAGGCAAAAGCCTTCATGACGGAGATAAACAAGTTAGAAAGTGAACGCATTGCATTCCTAATCGAAGAGGATAAGCGATTGCAGCAACTCGAAGACACACGTCGTCGTGCAGCAGAAGGTGACCCATCTCTGCAAAAACGAACTGTAACTGTTACTACCGAAGAGGGTGACAAGATTACTACAGAACGCGATCCGGTACGGTTTGCTGAGATGGAGTTTGAGTCTTATCAGCGATACGCTGCCAAACAAATTAAAGACCTAGAATCACAAGCCAAGCGGTTTGAGGGCATGATGCAGGATCGAGGCTTGTTTGAATTGTTGTTAGGCGATCCTCAAAAGGTTACGCCTGGTAGCGCTACTGTCGCAGTGCGAGAGATGGAGGATATTATGGCCGAGTTAGCTAAGAAGCTAAAGGTCATTGAAGCGCGTAAGGATGCCTTGAATCTGTCTGACCTAGACGTAAGCAAAGAAAAACTTACAGCATATACAAAAGCCTTTGAAGACCTGATCGTAGCCGGCGTTGATGGGCAAGACGTAGGCAACAACATAAAGTTTGTTGGTGATGCTGTTACAGGCTTGAACAACGACATTGAGAAGGCGGAGCAAATTCAAGAATTAGCTGACATTCTCGAAGACCTCGATCGTAAATTGGCAAAGATCAATCGTCGCATGACCGGGGCAATTTCCGGGCCTGAAAGCAAGTTGAAAAGTCTCAAAGCCGAGCAACAAGCCATAGGTGATGCGATTGCTAAACTGCAAAAAGACACTCCAGGCGCTACTGAGGAGATTGCTAATCTGCAAAAGCAATACGATGAGTTGACACCTGCAATTGCTAAGGCAAATGAAGAACTCTTAAAGTACCAACAAAGACAGCAAATGATTGAGACCATTACTAATGGCTCTGTTGATGCTTTCTTCTCTTTGGGTTCAGCAATGGGTGACTTGACTGATTCGACAGTATCGTTAGGACGAAGGATGGTCAACTCAATTGCCAAGTCTGTTGCCGCAATGCTTAAGCAAGTGTATGTGCAGTTTGCCTTGAATGCAATCCAAAACTCTACACACCCACTCCACGCAATTGCACTTATGGGTATTGGAGCTGGGGCAATTAGCGGCTTCTTAAACAGCATTCCGGCACTCGCCCAAGGGGGCATCGCCGTCGGGCCACAACTCGCCGTCGTCGGCGACAACCGATCCGGACGTGAGGCTATTATCCCATTAGAAAAGCTACCTGGTTTAATGCAGAAGATGGGCGGCGGTATGGGCGGTCGCTTGTACGGAAGCCTTGATGGTTACGATATTGTATTGTCGAACGAGCGCAACAACCGCTTGATGCAACGATCCTCACGATAATGGCAATTCAGCAACGATTCCAAAGCATAATCCAAAGTGGTAGCGGTGACGTGTACCGCCTGAAGTTGTACGACCTTGACCACAGTACGAATGCCGGAGTGCAGAACGCTACGTGGGGTTGGAACATCTCAGACGGTGTGCAGACGATCGAGACACTTTACGACAGTGCGGAGATCAGGTGGGACGGTCAAACCGACAAAGTGCATCAGGGCATCATCGGTAGCACGTTCAGCGTTGCTTTCTTGTCGCAAGACAGCAAGGGCTACGGCATCTTGACTGCCATGAAGTACAGCACCGAGTTCAAGCTGGCAATCGAGGTAGAACGGTGGGACTACACTGCTGAGGCATACGAGGTGTACTGGCGTGGTGTTGCGTTACCGGAAGCGATTCGTGTAGACTACAGCGACAACCCAATGGTCATCCGCATGCAGTTCACTGATGGACTGAGCCTGTTGCGAGATGTGACCTATGTAGATACCGACTACACCATTTACGAAGGATACGAGACTGCTAGATCACAAATCGGCAAGTGCATGCGCCACCTGCCGCACTTGGACTTGTGGGGCGCGACTGACGACTTCTTCTTTGAGGCGTGTGATTTGTTCCATGACAACCACGCTACATACAACGCAAGCAACGAGATTACAGCCATTAGCAGCATACTAAACGAAGTAGGCTGCCGTCAGGAACTGTGGTACGAAGAGCGCAGTTACGACCCACCATTCTTCCGTGAGCAGCGGATCAGGCAGAACGGTATGACGTGCTACGAGGTCATTGAGCATTGGATGATTAGTATGGGTTTGCGACTGTGCCATACCGGTGGTGCATTTGTTGCAGTCAGCCCGTTCCTAAAGATAAGTGGCCGTGCTGATCGACTCTACAAAAACACCAAGCAGTCCTTAGTAGACACTGCATATGACGACAGCGCAGCTACAGCGGATAGCAGCAATACCCAGCTCCTGCCCGACAGTGTAGACATGACTGCCGACTCTGTGCTGCAAGGCAGTTCTATGTCGTTTATGCATCCCGTTCGCGGCATCTACTACACGCATTTGCAGGGTGGTAGCGCACGACTATTCCCACAGGTGAATTGGGTTGCAGTCGAGGGCGACTTCCCACAGACTGATCTTTCTGTAAACCTCATCGGTCAGATTTACGACATCAGCGAAAACTACAATGTACAATTCCCGTTGAGCAATACGACGGCTGTCGTGCCTACTGACCGTCCGGTACGTATAGTCGGCAGATTTCAGCATTGGTTCAGAATTGATGACACACCTGCCGCTTATCAAGACAAAGCGATTGGCGCACAGTTTGAGGTTCGTATGAAGGTAAAAGTGGGTCAGTACTACTTGAAACAAGACGTATCGTTGTTGCCTCTTAGCGATTTTACTAACGACACTAGCTTCGGGGACATCGTCAAGACCGGATCGGATATTACTACGTGGCGGCCATTGGTTATTAGCAGCGACGTTGAATGGACAACCGACAGCAGTGACCGTTTCAGTTTCCCTTCTTTTCTAGTGCCAAATGACGTAAACGTACCGTCTGTAGACCTGCTGCAATACGACACAGGTAACGGTGACATCATTGAGTACGCATGTGGATTTGGTTGTCGTCGTCATCCAGATAACCCAAACAAGATGAAGTATGACAGCACCTCGCGACAGCTATGGGGTCAGGCATACGAGATTATCTTGGACAGCAACTTTCCACAACTGCCAACTACGACAATTGAGGAGACAGGTGTAGAGATTACGGTAGAAGTAATTGGCTACATGAATGACGGTACTGTAGTAAATACAACCAACAACCCGTCAAACTATACCGATATCATCTACCCCACAAACCCAATCCGCCCTGACGGTGCGCGAATTATCGGCTTTAACATGTATGTGGGTGATGGAACGGATGAGGACGATGCGTTCTACTACGCAGAGGGAAGCACAGTAAACGGGACGGAAATGGTAGAGGGTGGTGCTACTATGGTCGGCAGCCGAGTAGTAGAAGACTACGGTACGATTGGCGTACTCGTTGCCACCGGATCAGACGGCTTCAGCCACGAGTGGTACAGCGAAAACGGCTTTGTGTATGGCGAGAACAAGCGCAACCTTGAAGTACTTGCCGACGAGCATATCCGTCAGCGTGTAAAGACTCGTGACACGTTTAACTTGCAGTTCCTTGCTCGCACAGCGGAGCAACCCTGGTTTGGCCCGCACCAACGCTACAAGTGGACACACGAAGGCACAGACCACTTCCTTGTGCCATTTGCGTGTACTCACCAGCTCACAGAGAACATACTCACCATTGAGGGCTACGAGGGTCAGCGAGATACTGGCACGATTACAGAACATAATGACTCCAATAAGAAGTTAGTTGGCACACAAATCGTAGGCGGTGGTGGCGGTGTCGTTGGCACGTCGCCCATCTTTACGCCGCGCAGCACCTTTGGATCTAGCAACCCTGGTATTAGTGCTGCAGATCAAACCAAGCTAAACCTGATCGATGTCACCACTAGCGTTGACTTAGACAACATCTCATCGGGTGGCGATACCGATGCATCAGACTTATTCCAAATATTCCTTGAGAAGTAATGGCGAACGCTTACAAAGTAAAACACGTTGAGATGTTCGGCAGTGGTTATTTCACTGCCTTACGCGGTACTGCAAGCACTACGCTTGTAAAAGGCATCTATTTTTCTCATGACGACCATAATACGATCGTCACTCTCGCGCTTACAAAGTCCGGAACATCGACACCAATCCCCTTGTGTGAGGTAAGTCACACAGCGGATAATATGACACAACTCTTGCCGGACACCATCGCCCTTGAAAGCGGTGACCAGCTTGAGGTAAAAAGCACACACATTACGTCTAGTGATGTAGGTCACTTGACTGTAAACTACGTAGAGAACACTACTTCTCTTTCCGGTCAATCCATTGGAGTATTAACGGATGTCAACATTGCCACTGCTCCTACTAACGGACAGGTGTTGGTTTGGAATAACACTGCGGGCGAGTTTCAACCAGGCGATCAATCTTCAGGATCAGGTACAGTAACCTCAGTAGGTATTACTGCCGGTACGGGAATCTCATCGTCGGGCGGGCCAATAACCACTTCAGGTAACATAAGTGTTGCCTTAGATGCAAGTATTGATGACTTAACCGATGTAGCCACCACGGGCAAGATTCCTAATGACGTATTGGCGTGGGATGGCTCTAATTGGGTGTACTCTAGACGGGTCTCCTTGCTTTATGAGTTGCTCAAAGAGGGAAGCAGCAAAACAATTACGGCAGAATCTACTAATGCGGACGAAACAGAAGGCTTTGTAAAACTAGAAGCTACCACTGCAAAGCTAAAGGTCAACAACACGGGGGTAGAGATTAGTGAAACTTCGCCCGGTGACATTGAGTTCGTAGTGGCTACTGACAGCAGTGGCACAACCGCTTTTACTGCATTGCATATTGATGGCACTACAACTGCAAACGTATCTGACATCATAGTTAAGGCGGGCGCGTACTTTAAGTTTGATGACGGACTTTATACGCAGTGGATTAAGCCGACTTCAGGCAACACAGGTAACACCGCAATAGTTTTACCGAGCAGTTCAGGTCAATTGGCTTTGACGACTGATTTGTACACAGACAGCGATGCGGATGCTAGGATAGCAGCAGCAAGTGTGACTGACCTCACAGATGTGTCCAGCGCAGGTAGTGGTGCGATTATTACATCGGCTGAACGTACCAAGTTGAGTGGTATTGCTACAAGTGCTACAGCAAATCAAACTGATGCGCACTTGCTTAGTCGTGCAAATCACACAGGCACTCAAACAGCTAGTACGATAAGTGATTTTGACACTGAGGTATCCAACAACTCAGATGTGGTTGCTAACTCTACAAAGCTTGCAGGTATAGAGACAGGTGCTGACGTTACTGATGAAACGAACGTCAAAGCTGCACTCGATGGCATGACATTGAGTTCTGCTACTATTGCTACAGGTGATCGGTTATTGATTCAGGATGCTAATGCTAGCTATGAGCAGAAGTATGTATTGTATGACAATTTAGCTCTGAAGTCATATGAAGAAGATGAGCTTGTTTCAGGTCAGAATGTCACTATGAATACTGGTGTGTCTGTAGCAAGTAACAGGATTGTTGACATCATGGGAGATGCTCTTGCTGACACGTCAAATGCAAACACAAAGAAGTTCTTAGGATTTCATACAGGCAGCGGTGTATGTGTATTAAAAGGAATGGTAGATGCAAACAACAGCATATCAGGTGCTACCGCCGGATCGCCTTTGTGGTTAGGCGCAAGTGGTTCTTTTAGTGCTACAGCACCAACTACAGCAACCTATTATTCACGTGTCGTTGGTTACTACATTGGCACGTTAGTAGGCGGTGAAGTCATGTGTTATTTCGACCCGTCTAAGGACTGGGTGCAAATCGATTAATTATGGGAGAAATTTCAGGAGTTCCAACAGCAGACATAAATAACGTAGACGGCTTTTACACTACGCAAGGAGGTAGTAGCACTGCATCCACGACCCCTACAATCAGCTTGAGCGGTGGTACGTTTGGCGCAGTTAACGTAACAGTCACAAACCACAGTTCGTACACAAACCCAAATTACGAGTGCGTTGTAACCGCAGGAGCAACTACTACAGTCACGGATGCAAATGTGGATCACACGATTGACACAGGTTCGGACAGCGTTGGTGATACCATGTCGTTTAACGATCTGGATACCGCAACTGGCACAAGAACAGTAACGGTCAAGGCACAAGAGTTTGGCGATTTTGTGCAAAGCGCAGCAGTAACAGCAACTTTTGATAAAGTGTTCTTGCAAAATCACTACATCCGCATACGCGGTGTAACTAGCACAGGAGCAGATACAAATTTGCGTTTGGCTATTGAGGACGTAGGTTTTTTCACTGGGGCAACGCAAACAGGCACAGAATACCCAACTACTGCACTGACTAGCGAAACTTCAGAAACAGGTATCGTCATTAGTGCAGGTCACACATACAGTGCAAGCTATGCGGCGTTTAAAGCAGCAGATAGTAGCCTTCTTACTATGTGGTGGGCGTTAGGTACAAGTGCAGCAAACAACTGGTGGCAAATTCACTTTGAAAGCGCTACATACTCAACCGCGCCTATAATTAAAAGTATGATGCTACGATTTGACGGTCAAACCAGTGCTAGTTACTTCAGCCTTGCAGGTAGCGACACTGGCGCATTTAGTGGTGAAGAAACAGATTATGGAGTGTTTAGAATTACCGCCAAAGGGGCAAATTTAAATTTCGGATAATGACAGTTACTCAACCACTGATTGATGAGTTTATGCGCGTTATAGGTGAGCAAACGCTATTAACACACTTAAGCGGGCAAAGCACTCCAGAAATGATTGACAAAGTCGCTGTATGTACTCGCGTTCTGCTTGACGAATGGACAGTAAGCCCTTGGGTTGAGAAAAGCACAGAGGGTGACAGGTTAATAGAAATATATGGCTGATGGAACACTTGACGATAGGGATGATACTAGAGTTCGTCCTGCTGCTTGGCGGTGGTATAGGCGCGTGGACTAAACTAAATCAAGACGTGACTGTGCTAAAATCACGGATCATTAACCTTGAGAAGAAGGAGCAATCGACTGATAAGAAGTTAGATGCGCTTATGGAAGCCATTCAGGAAATAAAGATTATATTGGCTAAGAAAGGTTTATAACATGGACTTCATTATTGACAACTGGAGTGAGCTGGCACTTGCCACCTTGTTGCTCCTAGACACAATCGTTTCGTTAACCCCAAGCAAAAAAGATGATCAAATCCTCGGATACATCAAAGCGGTCTTCACGGCGCTCACAAAAAAAAGCGACAACACAAACGAAGAAGCCGATACCGGCGAATCCGATTCCTGATCAGAAGATTCGGAATACATTCGACAAAATCATTATTCATCATACGGCTACTACACGAGAGCCACAGTATGATGTTGAGTGGTGTCGTCTTCTGCACAAGAAGAAGGACTGGCGCGACATAGGCTACCACATTTACATCGAATACGATGGCACGATTCAAATGGGACGACCATTAGATTGGGTAGGCGCTCATACTTTGCACCACAACAAGTTCGGCATCGGCATCGCCTACGTAGGCGGCTACGAAGATTACGACAGCGATCCGGTATGCACCTTGACTGAAGAGCAGAAGTACAGCATTGCTGTGTGTGTTAAATACTTGAAAGAGATGACCGGTAAGGACTTGAAGGTCTTAGGTCACAACGACTTTAAGAACACCTTCTGCCCTGGCTTCGACCCAAAGACCATTGATTGGGAGAAGTTGCTCGATGAGTGAGCATGAAATCCAGGTTGAATTTGTAAGGCTGATCGAGGAGGCAAACCCCGACATCCTGCTGTGCGCTACAGTCGGTGGTGCGCGTATGAGCTGGTCTACTGCAAAGATGATCAAACGACAGGGTTACCGCAAAGGCATCCCTGATCTTATGATATTCGAACCGTGCGATGGCTTTTACGGTCTTTTCATTGAGATCAAAAAGAAAGGAGGCCGTCCAAGTCCACATCAAACGAAGTGGATAGACGACCTCCAACGTAGGGGTTACCGTGCTGTGATTTGCAAGGGACTAGACCAATGCATAAACGAGTTCAACCATTATTTCACACACGACAAGCAAGTCAATCAAATCTAAGACTTATATCGACTTTGCAGCCAAGCACGTTTGCCCATCTACTCAAGGTCGTTACCTTGGGTATCTTAAGCCCCCTTTCGTACTTTGAGATTGCAGCCTTTGGTATGTCTGCTAATCCTTCAACGGTTTCAAGTGACAAGTTATTGTCCTGACGTACTTTCCTGAGCGCAATGCATGCATCCAGGATTTGCATTTCTGTGTGCTTCATGGCGCTAATATAGCACAAAAAGACTATACTCCAAAAAGAATGTTGATTGCCGTGTGTCCTCCAATTACGACACCGCATCCAATGGCTTGTTTCTTAAAGTTCTTTGCGTATGCTGCCGCATAGCTTGTCCTGTCGATGCCACAGCCAACTTGCATGCCGAAGATCTTTACGTTGTTACCGACCATCCATTCACAATAGGCTTGTGTGTGTATATGGCCTTGCACGGTACTTTGCATATCGTTCTTCGCCTTGTTACGAGCAGTTCCACCCTCCCCATGCACGTACTGCACGTCATCATATACGATCCGGTCGCACCAATTCCAGTCAGTACCCAAGACTTCGTTGTAGTCTCGTATCCATTCCTTCGGCACTGACGAACTAAACGCTTTACGCATGATCAATCGATCGTGGTTACCAATGATTACGTCAGCCACTGGGAATGCATCCGACCATTTGCGCACATGCTGTATAGCTTGCTTCAGTTCGTATGAACCCCCCAAACCGTCAGGACTAGTCTCATGGTAGCTGCTGTAATGATTATCGCAAATGTCGCCAATGAATATGACGTGGTTGCAGTTAAATCGCTCGTAGGTCTGTACGCAAAACTCAAAGTAGCCGTCCAGCTCAAAAGGACAGTGCAAGTCGCCTATGATCAGGATTCTTCGCTCATTAGCACGAATGAAGTCTAGGGCTTTCTTCTCACGCGATGATACCCTTGGACGAATCTCTTTCACTGCTTCTCGGTGAAACTAAGACAGAGAGGAACGATGCTGATTGCACACATCACGACTGCCATCCACGACATACCATTTGCGACGATATCGCTACAGGCAGTCATACATATCAAGCCGCCAATTGTCCTCTTTGCGCTCCACCGTTTGAGATCACCTTTCGTCTTAAACGCTTCGGTCAAATCCATGCCTTGCAAGAGGGTTAGCAGCTTGGGATTCATTCGAGATTGCATATCATTCGTATGAACGCGGACAGATCCTTTTGCCTTGGCGCGTAATCGTAACGCACGTCCGGCTTGTTCATTTCGAAAGTAGAAACTAACTCGTCGAAGCGAACCCTATCCAAGTCTGAAGATAAGATTTCAACTTCGTATTGTTGATGAACATTGTCGTCATACAGGCAACTCTCCAAAAATCCAAGTAGCCACGTCTTTTGTGACCAGGTCACCTGTTCTGCCTGATCCGTAGCCTCTATCTCAGCAAAGTAATCGTCAAGCCAATCACTCATCCTGTACGCCCTCGTCTGCTCCGTACACATTTTCTTGGTACAGACCAACCATTTTTAATACAGCACGGCTTAAGGCGCGTTTCTCCGCAGTCATGACGTAGTACGTGTTTTTGCAGTTCTCCGGCCCAGCTTCACCATAAGTCTGCACCATGATCTCATCACCGAAGTACTCCTGTCGAACGTCCTCTTTTAAAGCAATGGCCTTGATGACTACAAAATCACGCTCTAGCTTTTCTACTTCAAAAGTTACGATGATGCCTTCCTTTGCCTGAATCTTTTCAATGCCACTGCGTGTGATGATGATAAAATGCTTGTGCATAAAAAAGTCATCACGAGTCAAATCGTAGCGATCTGTTAGGTTGCGCATCCGCGCTTTTTCTGCTTCTGTTAATTGTTTTGCCATGTTTTCTAGTTCTCCATGTTTATGATTTCGTGGTATGCTCGGACGGCGGCTGTACATGCGTGAATGAACGCCTCGTCCATCAAGAATAAATTTAGCATGATAACGGCATATTGATCAATCGTACCATTAGCCAAGACAGTACACATATTGTCTTTGGCCTGGACACTACCGTCCCATGACTCTTCAAACAACTCCTTGTCGTCAGGTTTTTTTTTTATGCGCACGTAGATGTAGGATTGTCCGTCATCTTCACGCGCACCCTCTAATATGATTTCGATGTTGTCGTCAACACCGTCATAACCTTCCTCGAAGAAATCGTCGTCCATCATCTCATTAGCTGTTCAATAGATTTCTTCAAGTTACGTATCTCCTTTGCCTGATCAGCACACTTCGTTTGCAAATTGCTGTTCTCATTCGTCAGTTGCGCATTTAGCTTTTTCTCTTCACGCAATGATCGTTTGGTCGTCCCAAACTCTTCTTCCAAGTAGTATGCTTGTTGCAAAATCATGTACAATTCTAACACACACCGATTCAGGACATCGACAATTGGCTTTGGTGCATCTAAGTCCGGTATCTGCGCTTCAATCGTCGCAGCAGTTCCCATAACGTGCAAACGATCCGTACTTCTCTGTAGCCAATCTACTTCCGGGCCGTTGTATTTAAATAGTCTCATCATAGTTCTTGATTGCTTCAAAAATGTTCATTACTAGAGGAACGCATACTGCGTTACCGTAGCCCTTTAGGCTTTCTCTTCGCCAAGCTGGAAAGGTAAGACCGTCCAGTCTTTGGGGAAGCCCATCATCTCCGCCGCAAACAGGGGAGACAGTTGGGAAGTCAGTGAATCGTAGTCGTCGTCTAACCGTAGATATACGTTTCTCAGCAGATTCTTGCGATTCCTGTTGTTGTGTATTGCTGCGGGAGACGTTGCTCCTTTGTAATCCGTTGCCGTCGGAGTTGGCAGTAAACGCTTCTGCATCTCCTGAGCGATCAGGTGATTTAGTTCTGACCTGCGGCTTGGCTGTCCCTCCGGTCGCTCGATTGCTGTCCCGTCTTTGCAGCACCGTGCTGTGATTGTAGGCAACAATGAAAATTCTGTCTCGTCGGTGTGGGGCGTTGACACCAGCAGATGGTAGTAGATACGATTGAACTGAGTACCCACTATCTTCCAAGTCAGCACACACCTGCTCGAATACCATTCCGATTGTCCCTCCTTCTGAAGGCAGATTAAGGATTCCGCGAACATTCTCTCCCACGACCCAACGGGGTGAACACTCTCGGATAACTCTAAGCATCTCCGGCCATAGGTAGCGGTCATCATCTGCTCCTTCTCGGTTTCCTGCGTGACTGAATGGTTGACAGGGGAATCCTCCGCTGAGGACATCAATTCGTCCCAAATACTTATCTGCTTTAAAGGTTGTGACATCGTCGTGTAGTTTTGATTCAGGGAAATGGTAGCGCAGGAGTCGTTGACAAAACTCGTCTTTCTCACAACAAAAGACGTTGTCCCATCCCATTTGCCGTGCAGCCAAGTCAAAGCCGCCGATCCCACTAAAGAGGCTTGCATGTGTCATTGGATAAAACGATTACTGGTTCGACACAAAAACAACGTCGCCATTCCGAGGCGGCCACTTCCCTTGGGTTTGGTTTTTTGATTAACAATCCAAGTCTCGCCATCGCGTATAGGCTCTTCACCTTCGCGCAGCGTTTCGTTTGCAGGTGGACGGTATACAAGCAGCATTGTAAACGCCCTGCGATACCACGCCTGACCACCTGCCCATTCCTGTGGTAAAGCTGGCTTCTGATATCGCTTGCCACTTACAGTTGTGCTGTCCGCATGCAACTTCGCTATGTGGTTAATGACGATGTCGATACGGTCGTGTTTCCTGCTGTGCTGACGTATCTTCTTCAGTTCGTTTGTCAGCCACACGTCTTCACGTCCGGCACTCTGAGTCAAGTCCTTGCTCACGTCGTTCCACGGATCTAGCACCGTAGTATCGTAGCCACCGCTTGCACAGGTAGTATAGAAAACGTCCGGGGTGAATTCGGTGTCGTATTCGTCGGGGTCGAAAAAATCGAAATGTTTGCCAACCCATTCCACTGCAACCGCGAACTCCTCGTCCGTAATGCAATCCTGATCGTTCCCTAAATAGTCTTGTTTTCTTGCCGGAAACCCACAGTGGATTTCTATCAAATCCATCGCGAGTTCTTCGCTTCCGCCCTCCTCGCCCATGTACACAAAATGTCTCCAATTGTATCGCTCCGCCCATTCGACTAGTAACCACTTTACAAATAACGATTTACCATGATGTGGAGCGCCAGCGATGAACAGGGGATACCCTTTGCGCGGAGTGTATAGGTTGTCCAACTCCGAGAGTCCGACATGACATGGCGTGTCTTTGATTTCGTTACGCAGTTCATAGAGGCGTGGGGTTAGTTCGTGAATATTCCGTAACATCACACACCGGTAAATTCGTCCCGAATATCTACCGTGTTCGGTGATGCAACAATCATAGCCAAGTTGCGATATTCAGAAAATTTTTTTCCAAACAATGTGGCAGGACGTAGGTGAGTCTTGAGCTGGGGGTTCTCCCTCCATGCCGCACTCCTGTCCTTTACAACAGCAATAAATGGTTCAGGCGTTGTATACCCAGCTCGATACCAATCAATAAGATACTTTCGTACTTCTGCTGCTTTGTAGTCAGTGCCTAAGCACTGATTCATCTCGTAGGTCACCGTGTGGATAACCTGGTCCAACTCTTCTGCAACGGGTTCGCAGAACAGCAGGGGCAACAATTGTCGCCCCTTTTGTTCTACCATAAACCTTGAAAGCTGTTGTCCGACTTCCGTTGACAAACTTAAGTCTTTAACAACCTGCTGCATATTCTGACCGTAGTGAAGTTTCACTAGCGCCTTGATAATTTTCAACTCATCAAAGGGTAGTTCGTTCAGTTGGTCAACATCAATTCGCAGCACTTTCCCCATTAGAATGGAAGATCCTCAGCCCCTTCGACTACCGCCGGAGCATCATTATTATTTCCGGAAGCCGCCTTCTGTTGGCCGTCGTTGTGTTTTGACCAATCTTTGACACTGCCAATGATTTCGCCTTTGATGCCTTTGGCGCGGTCTTCCTTGCTGACCTTTCGGACCAGGATTCCGTCATTGTACTCACTGTTAGGAGTCTCGATGATCCGGCAGTCTAGGTATTCAGCCCCGTCCTTGCCCTTTACGAAGTGTTCGCGCACATTGCGCAGTTCGTGTATTTTTAGACTGATGTCTATGAAATCACTCATGTAGATTGAATTTAAAGTTGTGACGTTTGTAGACTTGCATCACAACGAGGTTAATGTCTTGTGCTTTGTAGTCGTTTGCCCACAGCAAATTGTCCCACCGCTTCACAGCATTTATGGCTGTCGCATGGTCACGGTTAAAGATCCGGCCAATGTCGGCATAAGATTTTTTTTCCCGTGTGCGTAGGCAGTGGCTAATGCTGTGCCGCGCAAAGACTACTTCTTGTTTGCGCGACTTGCCGACCATGTCAGTGTAATTTACACCTAATGCATCGCAGCAGTCGTAAACGAAGTCCAATATTATCATGCCTTGACGGCGAACGCCAAGACCAGGATATACGTATGGACTGACCGGTCTCCTATTTCCGAACATTCTGCAATACCCTAAAGTGATTCGATCCCGACTGTACGACTCCGCAGTCTGTGATCAGGCCAAAGGTTTGCAACATGTTTACGGCACGTATGACGTGCTGACGTTTGATGGATTTGTTGCGCTTGTACAACTTACCCCAAATCATCTCAGAGGTAAATAGCGCATCCTCGAATTCAGTGGCTTCATCCAAGGTTGCATGCAGCAAATTGATGCCGGCATGGTAGTCCGCAGACTTCTTGGTTTCATAGGGCCGGAATATCCAAGCCCACTTTTGGAAGTATTTCTTCATTTCTCAAAAATTTTGGTAGGGCATCAAATGTCGAATAAAAATCGACAACGGCGCAATCCACTATTTTTTTTTTTATCCACAACGCTTGTGTGGACAGAGTCCAGACAGTATGTTCTATAGTATGTACGTATATCCATACTATAATATATACACACACTAAGAGGTACGTACTAAGTTAACTCCCTACGTTCATCGTACTTACGATCAGGGTCAAAATCGTTCAACTCTTTGCCTGTGCCGCCACAATGGCCGCAATCGTAAATCTCAGGGTACTCATATCCAACTGGACTTAACTCACCCGTCCCGTTGCAGTATTCGCAGTCCTCAATTGGCTCATCCTGGTCTTCAATTTGTTCATTCGGCGTAAACACATCAATGACACGCATGACGTGGATCCGGTCAAACGTCCATCCTTTGTCTTCGCATGTGAGTTCAGCAACTCGCATAGCATGCGCTCTGTTTTCAAAGCAGCGCGTAATTGATTGGGTGCGATTATTCGCATCGGTGAACCACAATGTGGCCTCCACTGTTTTTGTGATTTTCATGTTCTAAAGATTAATCATTTTTTGAGAAGTTCCCATTATGCCGGGATCGATAGACCAGCCACAAGCTGGGCGACAATGGGACAAAAAAAAAGCGCCCGTAGGCGCTCTTTGTTAGGATCCGGCATTGATGATGTCTAAGCAGACACCATGAATGCATATGCCATCGCGTTGGCACACCTTCCACGCTTCATCTTGTATCTCAGCAAGCCGGTTAACCGTTTCTTTTGGCAACTCCGGAAAGTTGTCAGACGGGCAGTCATCCATGTGCCAAAGCAGATTGAAATGATGCAGGAAAATGAAGTTTGAGTAAAGGCTACTCACGTTCGTGATCCGGACGGTTTTGAGGAGGTGGTACGTACTCATGACTGCTTGATTTCCATGTTGTCATCGTACACCTCAGCCCAGCTTTCGATTTCTGATTTCTGTAGGTAGACCTCAGTAGTCAGGTCTAAACGGTTGTTCCATGCAGTCAGCGCAATGTTGTTGCCATCAAGGTATACATCAAACTCATTGGCCTCTAACATTGCTATTGCCTTCTGCAATACTACGTCCCACTCATCGGCATCTTCCGCAATCCATTCAGTGTAAACGTAGTATTCTGCCTCGTAACACGCTTGCAATAACTCCTCATCATTCATCAACTCCGGATCCGTGGAAATATCGTACACATCGACATCAAAGTCTGCGTGACCTTCCATGATGTCTGCAAAGTTCTCACGCAAGTGGCGGAGCATCATCTTCTCAGACTTGATGTACATGTCACCATCACAGATGCAAAATCCTTTGTTCATCCATTCACCGGTGAGGCTGCACCGACGTGCAAAGATTTCGATTGTTGGTACGTCATTTTCTAAGGCGTTGTTCTTGTGCTGTTCC
>Ga0208150_1000228_pt1 | contig 22454 bp, 47 predicted proteins | sample DEB08_DNA_8_FD_184534 | JGI IMG/M metagenome (GOLD analysis project Ga0208150, IMG submission 184534) | Aqueous microbial communities from the Delaware River and Bay under freshwater to marine salinity gradient to study organic matter... | ecosystem: Environmental > Aquatic > Marine > Coastal ...
AGGGAGTCGTAAGTCTCTGTGTCCGTAATCCGGGCCAAGTAAGTAATCTTACAAGTGCCTTCGTTGCTAAGAACCTTGCGGCCCTCAATCTTAAACATGACCTCGCTGTCATACGGAGCCACGTCACTGTCGATGTTGCTGTTCCAGAAGGATAACACCCGCAAGCAGTACGGGTCAGTCGGCAGCGTAAACTGGTTGGCAAAGCCAAAGGCCGGTGTTTCAGAGTCCTTTGCCAGCGATGCCCGCGTAATCGCTACATTCCAAGGGTGGGAGCGCAAGACGCCATCTCTGACAGTTTCAAACCGACGGTTACACAGTCTTGCTTCTTTTGAGTTTTCGGTGAGCGCAGTAATCGTAGCTGCACCCAACAGGTCCATTGCCTCGTTACAGATGTCCACTACGGATGGCATTACTTTACTAACCTTTCCAAATCTATGAGGACGCCTTGGCTCGTATTAGAGTCTCCGCCCTTCCAAATCTTGCCTTCGTCCTTGGCTTCCTGCACAAGCTCTTTGAGCCGTGCTGTGGGCAATATTACCACAGTTTCGCCGTCAATGATAAATGCCCAGAAGTCTGCCTCGGTCGTGTCTATGCCTGACGGCTTCCCCCTAGAAAAAAACTCCACAAACACCCTGCCGGTTCGTGAAGCCTTGAAGTCTCTTTTTATTTCAATAGTTCGGTTTTGCAGTACGTCAGCAAGCCAACTTTCCGCCATTTGACCTACCTTAAGGTCGTACCGGAAGTCCCTGTTGTACTCCACCCGTCTATCCTCCGGAGCAGGAGTGAAAGGAGGGCGGTGTCAAGCCGCCCCCCTTAACTGGTTAGTCTACGACGTACTCGATGATGAACGCCATGTCACCGGCAGAAGCGCCCTCGGCACTGAACGTAGCAGCGACGTAGTACACGTCACTCGGGTCAGAGCTTTGGCCCGCCAGTTCCCACACCTGTTGACCAGTTGTGTTGAGGTTAGCAACCTCATAGCGGAGTTCTGCGACACCGGCACCGTCAGCAACGTCAGTGGCAAGTGCATCCTCGTCAACAACTACACCGTCATTGGTGTAGAAGCCGACATTGTAGGTGCAAGAGCCGCCGAGTGCGTCCGAGCCAACACGAACCGAAACGAGGGTCGCGTGAGTCGGAACCGGAGCCAGCATAACGATGTCGTCATCGTTAGTGTCGGTTGCAGCAAGTGCTACGTTGCCCTGAGCAATACGGACACGTCCGCCAAGCTCAGAAGCAGGGTTAGCAACTTGCGGGAGTGCCTCAATGTTGGCAATGAGGTCTGAATTTTTAGTACCCATCTCTCAATCTCCCTTAGGCCTGGCCGTCAAGGTCATCTTCGTCACACTTGATGCGAACAACCATGTTCTCTTGCATCCGTGTAGCGCCGATGTCCATGCAGTAATAGACTTGGGTTGCATAACCCTTGTCTGCCCGCTCATCAATACGAGCCGATACGTCTTTGCCGATACCCAACGCAACGCCTTCCTCTGCCCAAGCAAAGCAAGTGCGGACGTTATCAGCATCAACCGACAGACGGTTCGACATGATGAAGTTGAAGCCCATGAACTGATTGATTTCACCCTGGACCAGAGCCTTCACAGTGTTGAAGTCAGCCGAGGTGACGCTGGTGTCAGCAAGCAGTGCATGGATTTGGCTTGGACCCATTACGATGTAGCGAGGAATCGAAGGGTCAACGTCAGCCTGGTCCAGCAGCTTCTTAGCTTCGCGCAGCTTCGTCAGGTTCATGTTGGTTGCGGCACCACCGACGGCAACGCCTACGTCCTGCCCTGTATCGAAAGCGGTCGAGGTCGAGCCGGTTTCGCCAGTGTTGGCAGCAGCGTCAAATGCCGTGATGATAACGTCGTCCATGGCACGACCCATAGCAGCAGCGGCTGCCTGAGCGTAGGACGAGGTTGGGTCGATGAGCATACGAACCTTGTCTTGGTCGTCGATAAGGTCGGCGTACTCATACGATGCGAGGCTCAGGCGACGACGCGCATGTGGCGTATCCATCTGAGGGGTGTCGGCGTGGCGAGTAGTCCGCAGTTGCGCGGTCGCTACACCAACCTGGTCGATAAAGGCATTTTTACCAACAACATTCTCGATGCGCACAGTATCACGCAGACGGGAACCCATCTGCTGTGCAAGCATCTGCACATTCGCAGAATACTGTTGTACAAATGCCGTAGTGACTTGAGTAGACATCCTGTCTCTCCTTCTACGTCATGGTTGCACTAGATTCCGGTGTGCTACCCTCTCGGACACTCCTAGCTTTTCGAGCCTGCTTGCGGCCACCGTCTTTCCGGTTGTCGGCAGGACGGGCAAGCCCGCTACCCTGCATGACCCACTCGTAGTATTTATCTGCGAGTCGGGCCGGTTCGACTACATCACGCGCGGTTCCAAACTCAATCGCGTAACGTAAACACTCAAGGCGCACATGGACCAAATCATCCTGTTCCATGCAGAACGCCCATCAAATCTTGTACACGCTCAATGGCCGCTTGGCGACCAATTACGTTCTTACGGTCCCAATACACATGTGACTTGTCATTCATAATCGCATCAATCTCTTGCTGCGCTGACTGACGGGTCATCATGCTGCTAGAAGGTGCATCAGAAACCGTGTCTTCACTGGTCACACTTTGCCTGAACTCAGCCATTTTTGCAAATGCCTTAATAAAATCAGGGTGGTTCCCGACTTTCGTGCCATCTGCTAACTGCATTTCAAGCAACTCACCGCCGCCAAACTGCTGTGCAATTTTGCCAGCGTCTTCAATGCGGGCGTCAAAGTCATCGCCCCACTCCTTGCGAAGCGACATCTCGGTCTGGCTGCGCTGTTGTGTCTCAGCTTCTGTTGTCATCTCAGAGGCTTGTGAGGCCATGCTGCGATAATAGTCCATGATGCCGTTAGCTTGGTCCGGCGTCAGGCGCAGCTTGTGCGCTATGTCAGCGTAAGACTTGGCGACATCCTCTGTGACAATATTGCCATCGACAGCAATCTCGTAGCCATCAACGGACTCTGGTCTGCCTAACCTGTTGTAAATATTATCCAAATCCTCGTCGGTTGGGTTTACGGGGACTGGAATCTTGTCAGCACCAATCAGGCGCTGCGCATTGACGTAAGACCTCGCAAGGTTCTCTACATCTTTAATTGGGGAAAGACTTGGGTGGTCTCTCAGTTCCTCCGGTACCATTTGCAAGAAATCGTTACCAGACCCGCCTTGGGCCACCTCTGCCGGTGTTTCCAGCACAGTTGGCTCAGACTGGGCTACCTGTTCGATAGCTTCCTCTGACATAGTTACTCCTGTGTCATCATGTTGTGAATGTGAAGAAGAACGGCACGTTTGCCCTCTTCAAAGGCTGTGGCATTGGGGTCGCCCGCCACATAGCTCAAGGCCCGCCAGTTGGAACGCGCCTCAAGGTCTCTGAGAACCTTCTGCCCAGCTTCGCTGTTGAAGGTCTCGGTATACATATGTTTCAGCTTTTCGATGTCTTTCACGACTGAACCATCCTGACTGCCTGTGCAGCTTGTGCCGTTGTATATACATCCTCTTGGTCACGCTGACGCTGCAAAGCCTCTTGCTCTGCTTGCGCCCGCGCTTGCCGTGTCTCGTCAACTTCACGCTGAGAGCGCAGGGTTTTCTTGGGGACACCGAGGGCGTCGGTCACATGCCGGACAAGTCCGTCAGGGTCGATATGGTCGCCAACCGGCAGGCTTTGAGCCAGCGGTAGCAGGATTTCAAGAGCCCGCATTGTGTTGTTCAGGCTGCTGGACTTTTGAGCGCGGGCCAGAGGCGAAACGTACTCAATATCAATATCCAATCCCTGCAACACTTCTGGGGCCGGTGCCAGCATGTCGTTGCGCAGCATCAGTGCGAACACCCGGTCAATCAGCGGGCGAAGCAACTCGTTCATCAGACGGCCAAGAACCGGGCCAATGACACGCATACGCTCTTCCTGCCGCTGGATAACCTCAGTCGCAGTCATCTGCGGGGAGCCAGCAGTCAGAATCTGGTCAACATAGAACGCCTGACGGATAGCGGCGCGGCGCTGCTCTTCCATGTTCAGGCCAATCGGAATGTTTGCGCCAGTGTTCAGCGGCGTAATCGTCTCGCGTGTGCCGGCGCGGAAAAAGTTTAGGCCACCAGGCTGGGTGCGGATAGGCAGCAGAAAGCCGTCATCAGGCACCAGCAACGGCGGGTCAATCTGCTTCTGAGCCGCTTGGATGATGGTTTTTGACATAAGATTCAACATCTTAACGTCAGGCAGTGCCGTCATGGCCGGGCTGCGGCCCATGGTCTCGCCGGTAGCTTTCAGGAAGCGCGGAACTACATAGGGCAGTTCCTCAAAGCCACCCTCGCTAATAATCATGCCCGTGTTCTTGCACACATAGACTGACATAAAGGGCATGTTGAGATTGTCACGTTTTGTAACATCTCGTGAAAGTCGCGGCAGGACCGCATGCAGAATCTCGACTTCCTCATCAGGTCTTTTCTCAAAGGTCTTCTGGATGAAGGTGCCGACGTTATCAAAGCCAAAGCGCTCAACAGCCTGCGCTGCTGTGGACTTGTACATACGGAACACGGTGTTGACCATGCCGTACTGGTCTTCTGAGACGTAGTATTCAGAGATGTGCCGGGTGCTGAACCGCAGCTTGTCACGGTCCATTTCGGCAAACATGCAAGCAGTGCCAAATACCACAAGGTCAACATAGGCTTCGTGGATTTCAGTCTCGAAGTTGGAGCGCTGGAAGGCTTGCATCATGCGCATACTGGTGTCTTGCAACCACTCGCGCACGTCATCGTCCCGGTTTAGCGCCTCGTCTTTGATGTCGAGGTGGAACCAAGGCGATGCACCGCTGGTGAGCATGCCGTGAAGGAAAGCAGCCATCAGGTCGATTGATTGCAGCGCAGTGCCGTCGTAAATCAACTCCATGCGCTTTTCACCGCGAGAGCGCTTCTTCACGATGTCCGCTTTACGCGGGAGCATATAGTCAGCCAGTTCCTGATAATGGGTGTCCCAGTTATCCCGGCGGCTTTTAAGAGAATCAAATCTCTTGAGTAACGGTGCTGCTTCCTGTGCCATGCTTAACCCATCAAAGTTGGTTTGCCGTCAGTAGGCTGGACAGTTTGGCCAAGCGCACCGGCAACAATGGTTGAGCCGCGCCCTTTGCGACGGCCACGAGCCTCACGCTCCGCTTCCTCTGCCATAACTCGCGCACGGCCAATATCCGGCTCAGGCGGAGGGGGCGGGGGAGGTGGTGGTGTCGGCATAGAGGGGGTTAAAAAGCTCATGTCTATCTCCTATTCATAAAGAACACCGCCGCCTTCGAGCAGGGTGCCAGCAACGCCCGGGCGTTTGGTGCGGGTGCCACGCCGACCACGAGCAACCATAGAGTCATCAGGCACAACTTCGGGGGTTATTTCAGGGGTAATCTCGGGCTCTGGAGCAGGGCGACGGTCTTCCTTGTCCATGCCAAGGATGGTGTCCACGACCTCAGTGCCAACCTTCTTGACCGGCTTCTCAACAACCTCTTCAAACGCCTCGCCCGCAAGTTTGACTGCGCCCTCTGCCGCCTCTGTGATTTCTTTGGCAACCTTCTTTACAGGCTTTTCAAGAGGCTCGACCACGTCCTTGGCAGTCTCAACCACAGTCTTGGAGGCTTCGAGGGCGGGCTGGGATGCAACCTCTACTGCCTTGGTGGCTGTCGAAAGGACAGGCTCGGCTACGTTGATTACAGCTTCCGGCGCTTTAGCCACCTCTTCAACTACCTTGGCAACCGGTTTGGTAACTGTTTTGGCTACATTGCTTACCGGCTTCAATACTGGCGCTACACTACCGCCCATCAGTCTCTCCTATAGCGTGAAAGGGTTGTAATCCATTTGCGCAGTCTGCTGCGGAGGCTTGCGCATAACTTCTCTATTTTCCAAACCAATGGCAAGGTAGCGAAAGGCATCGGCTGCATGACTTGTGTAGTCATGGCGCGGATGGTCTCTAAAAGATTTACGCTTCTCATCCCATTCCTGCCGGTATTGTCTCAGCATCTCAAGACCTTCGCCGCATTTGTCGCGGTCGAAATAGCATTTAGGTATTAACATACGTGCTGCGTTAATGCCATCTGCCACCTTCATCTTTGGTATAACACGAAAACGCAGGCCAAGCGAATATGCTGTCTCCCAGCGGCTCTTGCCAGAACCAAGCTCCCGCACCTCAATGTCATGCGGAGCCAGATGGTCCCCATAGGTGTAGTCCTTGCGGTTGAGAACATCAGCGTAGTGGTCCAGCCCCACACCACTACTCTCATAATAATCTATTACGTTCACAGCACCGCCACGGAAGACCTGTGCAAACCAGATGGCTGTCGAGTCGTTGATGCCCAAGTCCCAGGCCGTATGCACTGGGTAGGCCGGGTCATAAGGCACCCGCGTCACACGGCCATTGTCGTCAGCATCACTCAGCAGCTTACCGTAATACGCGCCAATAATTGCTGCGGTGAATGAACACTCGTATTCCTGCTCGTATTGCTCCGGCGTCATCTGCGCCTGAGCCGCCTCAAGTTCCTCTGGCCTGACTATGCCTGTGTCGCTGGCCTTGCAAATCTTGTAGTACCAGTCGCCGCTGCCTTCGGCTAACTGGCTTTTAGCGGTCTCCAGCAAATCAAAGAAATGATTGTGGCCCGCCGGGGTTCCCAAAAAACATGCCGACCCCTGCCTGTCAGACAGCGCCGGCCTCACAACCTCCCCCCATACCCTCGGGTTCTGCATGCCAAACTCGTCAAAGACACACTCATCAAGGTAGATGCCTCGAAGGGCGTCCGGGTTCTCAGCAGACAGCAGCATAATCCTGCCGCCGTTAGGAAAATCTGCGCGGAGTTCTGTCTCGTTGAATTGCACACCGGGGATAACTCCGGCATAGAACTTTACATAATCCCAAGCAATCCGCTTTGCCTGTGCGAAAGTAGGGGCCACAAAAGCCGTCCTCGGTCGGGGCAACGGGCACGTCAAAGTCGTCTTGATTAACTGATTCACTGCCCACACCGTCTTGCCGAAGCGGCGGTGCATCACCAACACGTTCCATCTCTTCAACTCCTTGTGCATGTCCTTCTGCAAAGGACGTGGCTTGTAGGGAATCTTGACATCCATATGTTAAAAATCCTCCGTTTTTTATACACATCGCCGGGACGTGTATGATTTATAGCCCTTTTTGCCTATAACGCTATAAACTCTTCATAAGAGGTTGGCGGGCGACGGGACTCGAACCCGCACATACTGATACAGAGAACAGATTTCTAGCCATTTGAATTACTACCCCTGACATTTTCCGCCCTTCAACTTGCAGTGACCGACCGCTTTCTTTGCAAGCCTTCCAAACAAACAGCACCAGTTTCCCGTGGTTCCCTTTACCCAAAGGTGGCGGCAGTTTTTGCAATGCTTCATCAATCTGTCTCCCATAGGATACGAACTGTGCCGTCACTCACCTCAACGCCAGCACGGTTCTTCTGCTCACCGTATTGCTCCGGCATGGCCGTCTTAGCCCGCCAGCGCACGTGTTGCGCATAGTCTCGTAGGATGTTGGGGTCATATCTCCGCTTTCCCTCCAGTGCGTTCAAATACATGCCGTCAAGCTCCTCCAGAGCCTTCTCAGCGCTCTCAGCCCTTGCCGTGTACACAGCGGCCCGAAACTCCTCGTCAGCCCTCATGCGCTTGTAAGCGCCAGCACGGCTAATGCCAGTCTTCTCGCATGCCTTGGCAAGGCTGTAGCCTTCGCTCAGTAGCTGTATGACCTCGGTGGTGTTTGCCTTCGTAATCTTGCCCATGCTTCCTCCGTGAGCTTTGTGAGTGTGTAATGGTCAATTAATGGACTGTAAGGTCGGCCCCGCGCTCTGGGTATGCCCGGCCTGCAACACTCCCCCCGTACCTTGTTGCCGCGATGCAACACTGTTGCCGTTGTGTCACTGTGGCCTGGCTGCAACACTGTGGCAGATGTGCCACATATATACATTGCCGCGCGTTGATGTGTCTTCGCAGTGTGTGCTGGCGCACTCAACAGACTATCGCAGCAACACTGTTTCGCTTTCCTCCAACCGTTCGGTCTGGTGCTTTAGTATATACACGCGCACAACAGGCTTGTGCACTTTTTTTGCTTTGCAGTGTTTTTTGCTATTGACTAAGCGCAATCAATGCGCCATATGGGAATCATGTTCAACGTCACTGGAGGGTGAAACAATGACACGCACCGAAGCAATCAAGGCAATCGTACACCTCGAAACAACCGCCGAGTATTACTGCGCCGAGGGTAGCAAGCGGCAGCGCGATTACCTGACCGATGCATATGTCCTGCGCATGCAACAACAACCGCCGGAGACGCGCAAGCTGTACCAACTGCAATCTGTCTTGCGCTATCGCCAAGCATAACCGCAAACCTTGGAGGGTGAAACAATGGCCTACATCATTAGGCATGCAATCAAAGACCACGCCACGCCACGCTGTTTTGCGGGGCTCGGACTAAGCCACGGCATAAGCGGGTGGCAAGTCTACAGGGCAAAGGACGCGCTGCAAGCGTACTACGCTATGCGCTCACTGTCAGAAATGCGCGACCGTGACCTACAGGTAATGAAGCGGCGCGTAGTCAAAGCCGCGAATGGCGACAACTTGCAAGAGTGGGCGTTTTACGACCGGGGCGGTAAAGACCTGATAGACACGTTCTGGTTCAAGACATAACACTGGCGGCAGGGACATCCCTGCCACCCCTTGATTGCATCACGGTGCAATGAAGGGGTGAAGCCACCCACAACGCAACGCCAACCTTGGAGGGTATAAAATGGCAAAAGTAACACAGATGACAGGCCGCACCGGCAAGCCTGTAGCTAATCAATTCATCATCTTTGACAGCGAAGCAACCTACTTTCAAAGCTATGAGACCGTGATTGTCAAAACATGCTTTGAGGATGGGGAGCCCGTCACATACTTGGACCGTGACGCATGGGACCGCAGCGTGACCACCAGCAAGTACCGCAACCAGTTTCTTGGCTGCGACACTGCCGAGGTTAAGCGCCGCATAAAAGCCGGCACCTACCGCCTCGCAGACCTTAACGCAGATGCTCACCGCTTTTGTAATACTGGACTGTACGCCGGGCCAACCCTAGTCGTTAGGAGGGCTTAGAGATGCGAAACTTTTACCCATTCGCCAAGATGCCCACCGTCGCAGATTTGGACAGCTTAGAGCGACGTGCCATTTACTGCGAGAAACAGGGCTATCACAAGAGAGCAGCGCGGCATTGGTCTTTTGTCGAAGCTGGCGAAGCTATGCGCCGCGATGCCGGGCTAGACATCTATGAGGAGAAGGAAGCAGAGCAATGACAAGTTGGGGAATAATCCGGGCAGAAATGCCCGACGGTAGCGTCGAGTTTCAGGTGAGCGACGGGCCTCGCGGCCGGCGTTCGACAAGCTACGATTTCGACGACCTGAAAGAAGCGGAGGAAATGCTGTCAGCGTTGCGCACAATGGAACGCCTCAACACTGGCCGCACAATGTGGGAGGCAACACAATGACCAAGCGAGAAATCATCATCGACATAGTGGGAGCCTTAGCCATTGGCGGGCTCTTCATCTGGGGCTTTATGACAGGCCCGGACGGGTGGGGCTGGCAAGCCTTGGCTTGGCTTGCGGGGATAGAGTCATGAGTTGGCAGGAAAAGGTAGTTGAGTTGCTGCTTGAGAAAGAGCAAGCCGCCAGCAGTTTGAAGTGGCACCGGGCGCAGGCCCGGAAAATGTCCGCGAGGCTTAGACAGATAGGCAAGAAATTGAAAGAGGCCGACGACAAGGCGGGCTATGAAGCTAGGGCCAACAGAGAGGAGGCAGAGAAATGAACAGCAGAGACAACCCATTGACAGAGCATGAGGCAGTGACAAGGCGCGTTCTGGTAGCCTGTGAGACTTCCGGCATAGTCCGGGAGGCTTTCAGGCGGGAAGGCTTCGACGCTTGGTCCTGTGACATACTGCCAGCAGATGATGGCTCACCGCACCACAGACAGGCAGACGTGCGTGATGCCCTGTATCTCGAACACTGGGACGCGCTAGTGGCTCACCCACCATGCACCCGGCTATGCAATAGCGGGGTGCGATGGCTACACAAGGCACCACCGGGCAAAATCCTGGCGGACATGTGGCGGGAACTGGACGAAGGCGCAGACCTGTTTTCGGTTTGCCTCAACGCGCCAATCAAGCACAAGGCAATCGAAAATCCGGTGATGCACAAACACGCTAAGGAACGCATCCGAAACTATGTTCCGTTCGCCCAGTCGGTCCAGCCTTGGCAGTTCGAGACTGGCGAGGACGGGCCGGACAATGTGAAGAAACGGACATGCCTGTGGCTGGAAGGTCTGCCCAAGCTGGAGCCGACCGGCACACTGGACGGCACAACAGCGAGGGATGAAGTCCACAAGGCATCACCAAGCCCTGACAGGTGGAAACAGCGAAGCAAATTCTATCCGGGCATAGCCCGTGCAATGGCCCAACAATGGGGGCCAATCATCAGAGAGGAGGCAAAGACATGCACATGATAAACGAAAGCCAGAAACAAGCCTTTAGAGAGGTTCTATGCGCGGCCAGCGACATGCTGGACGTGATGGACGAGGCACCGCCTGATGTCTGGGACGAGGAGTGGCGGGAAGCCCTCAGGGAAAGCATCGACCGGGTGGGCTGGCTCATCAGAAGCCATCACATCTATGTCACAAGCAAGAAGGAGGACTAGACATGATTAAGATTGTGCAGCGCAAGACTAAGGTAAGCATCGAATGCAGTCACGCAGACTGGGGTTTTCTCGAATGGTGCTTAGAAGAGGGGCTATTGGCTTGGGTAGATGTCGAAGACGAAGAAACCGACAACCCAACAGGCTTAGACTCTGCTCTGAGGGCATGGAAGAGAAACGGCAGACCCTGTTCGGTGGCAGAGATACCAGTAATCAACAGGAAGGAGGACTAGCCATGTTCATCATTGTGACCACGCTGGAGTTTAGCCGCAGTCATGGCGGGCCTAGCTACAAGGACAACTACGAACTGGCCGACACATTGGAGGAAGCACAGGCCATCATCGCCAAGCGCAAGCGTCAAGACTATGTGCCGGGTGAATACAGCCTGTATTGCTGGGCCATCAGCGAGGTGGTGGACGCATCAGAGCCACACTGGATAGAGAAGAAAGAAAACTGGGGGTCGGACAAGTGACAGCGCAAGACCTGAAACACCGCAGAGAAATGCTGGGCCACACACAGCAGAGTTTCGCGCAGCTTCTGGGGCTGGCTAGGCGCACCGTCCAGTATTACGAAAGCGGAGAACATGACATTCCGCGTACTGTAGAACTGGCGCTGCAAGCGTTGGAACTGGAACAAAAATAATTCTAAAAAAATCTCTGGCAATGTCATTGCTTAAGCAATGTCATTGCTGGAGCAGTACTGCAACAGCAATGACTAAGCAATGTTTGTTTTTATTAGAAGTGTTTGGTTGCATCTGCATCGGCATTGACAATTCAGCGGCACTGTCAATGCCTCAACATTCCTGCCGCGCTGCAATGAGGTAACTCAAATAGCATGAATTTAACCGTCTGTAAAGAGGAGGACACGGACAATGGAAATCATCACTAGACAGGAAGCCATAGCGCAGGGATTGCGCCGTTACTTCACTGGCAAGCCATGCAAACATGGGCATGTTGCCGAAAGGTCCACACATAAACGCAGGTGCGTGGGCTGCGCTGCTGCCGATAGCAAGGCGCGTTACCACGCCAAATTGAAACATGACCCAGGCTTTATGGCGGAGGCGCGGCAAAGGGCCGCCGCATGGTTTCATGACAACCACGACCATGCGCTACAAACCCGGAAAGACAACTACCTTGCCAACCGGGACGCGCGAAAAGAGCAAAAAAAGGCCTATTATTGCGAGAACAAACACATATTCATGGAGTCTTCCGCAGCGAGGAAGGCCAGAGTAAGGAGAGCAACCCCACCTTGGTGTGACCGGTCTGCCATCGCCGCCGTGTATAAAGTGCGCGTCCAGAAAACTAAACAAACCGGGGTCGAGCATCACGTTGACCACATCGTGCCGCTGCTGGGCAGGAATGTGTGCGGGCTGCATGTACCGTGGAATCTGCAAGTGATTACCGCAGAAGAAAACCTAGCCAAGAACAACAAGATGCCGGAGGAGTTTTACGGGCCGGACCACACACCGCCGACATGGCAAGGGGGCGATTAGCAATATCCCCCCACTTAATGCTAGACTGGCAGAGAAAGGAGCGTTGCCATGTTCAAGACGCTCGTGATGCTCTGCGCCATAGCACAGCCGAACCAGTGCGTGCTGTTTGAAGACACGACAGGGCCGCAAGAAACAATGCAAGACTGCTACCAGCGGGCAGTGGAAATGGAAAAGGGGCTTGCGCCCCTCTTCCCTGTTCCGATGATGGCTAGGTTCAAGTGCGAGAAGCTGAACGGCGCTTAGGCCGCTTGTTGATTCCCTTCTTCCGCCTGTTCCAGAACGGTTGCTGCGCCGCCGTTGGCTTTACCTTGCGCTGATAAGTACCTTTTGGTGGCGGTGTTGCTTTAGGCGGAGCCGTTACCTCTGACAACAGGTTGCGAAACTCCTCTAGGGTCATTTGGTCTGCGGTCTTCATCTGTCAATCCCTCCCTGACAATCATGCACCAAGTATCAAAGCTAACCGTGGCTACGTCGTCCTTACCCCAATAGTCAGGGTTGATGGCCGACAGAAACACCACGCAGCGGACAGGCTGGCGGTCGAACTTGTAAATTAAAACGGGCTCACACATGGCAGCATCCGCAGCCTTGGTCACTTGCGCCCACCATTCATCTCTGTATGTCGAGCCCGAGGCGTAGCGTTTACACTCTATGACCCAGCCAGGCACCCCAATCAGGTCGCCACGGTCGCCGCTTCTGTATTGCTCAAGGTCTCGTTTCGCATCGAAGCCCAGAGAACTGTGGCACATGCGGGCCACGTCGCGCTCGAACTGAGCGCCTTTGGCACGTCCATTGGTCATCCCGTACACTCCCCGTGGCTTGCTTGGCAGAAATAGCCTTCCTCATCAAAAATCCAATCCTGCTGGCGCTGCACAAAGTCAACAAACTCCGCAAGGTTTCTGCCTTGTCGGAAGGTTGCGCCTGTCATTTCTTCCATCCGCATCCACCATTCAGCCTTGTCGGGATGCTCACGGGCCATAGCCGCTAGGATGGATTCGCTTTTAAGGAAGCAAAAATCGCAGTTACCTTTTGGCGTGGAGCCAGAGTCATTAGAAAGCCCCAAGTCAAATGGCTGAGATTTCCAGAAAGACACGATGTCACGCTGCGTCACCCCATCCGCGACCATTGGATACCAATATGACCAGCGGTCTTTGCTGTCAGCTTTGGCTCTGTGCGCCTCGTCAGCCCGCATCCCAACAGCCGCCGTCCACTTGTCCCAGCCAAGCCCCTTGGTCAGGTAACGCTTCATAGGAAGAATCTTTAATTCTGTGGTGCAGAATCTAGCGGCAATGTTGGGGAGGTACTTCTTGGCTTGGATAAGAACCTCAAAGGGCTCACCAAACATGCTGTAACTGTTGTGATTGACCACCTTGTAGCCAACCCTGCCGCCTGGCCTGTCGTACTCAACCCATATAACCTTGACGCCCCACCTGTCAGCACATTCTTGCACAAAGTCCAGCGTTTCGGGCATCTCCCGGCCAGTGTTGGCAAACATTACCTGAACACGGCCCGGCAAGTCTCCGTTGGCCTCCAAGATTTTATGCAACATGAACGCACTGGTGCGCCCGCCACTAAAACTTATCTGCACGTTGCCTTCTGGCAGCTTGTAAGGATTCCCATCCACATCCTTGCTCCACAACACATAGCCTTTGGCACGTCCATTGGTCATGGCTTGGGCTGCTTGAAGATTAAATCGGCAGTGGCCTCGCACAAATCAAGCGGCACGTTAGGATACGCTACGCAGACATACTCCCTCACCTTGAAGCGGCTGGCCCAAAGCCGCAAGTCTTCACCCGCCATCTCAGCGTCGGTCAAGACCGTTATCATAAAGTCTTTGGTGTCTTGGTCGCTAACAAGCACAACATCATTCCACAAATTACCCTCCTTGCTCCATAACACATAGCCTTTGGCACCGTGCCACCCGTCCAGCGGGTGAACCGCCCAGCCGGCAGGCACATCGTCATTACAATGTGCATACCGGCAGCGAATCTGCTCATGCCTCGGCATCATACTCGATTTCAAAATAGGGCATCAGCTTGCCCTCGCCTCCACAAACGCCGCACTCCCATGAGTAGCTGCGGGTGATGTCAAACCCTATTTCGCTATGCTCGTATAAGTCAATGGGAATAACACCATTCCCCTCGCACTTTTCGCAGTCTAGCAATTCATCTGAATCAAAAACAATAAACATAGTTGACACCTGTGTTGAAAGTGGTTAGAACGGGGATATGGAGGGTTATATGCAAAGAGAAATTCCTGATTACAGCTTGTTCTTTGGGCGGAAGCATGTCAGTGCATCCGGCGCAACGCAGCCGATTGATGAGCATGTGTTGAAGCTGTACCTACGCAAAGAACACAAGATGAACTTCCCCTTTGCTGCGCGGCCCCGTGCTGGCCAGATAGTACAAAGCATAGCCGACATGGCGCTGGGCGTCCACGACTACAGCCCCATCCATGGCCCCAAGGAGCCCATGGATATTGACGAGGCAATCAGTCGCGGCCTGACAGAGTTCGAGTTTTACAAGCCTAGAGACTGGGACGGAGGCAAGGATGCAGAGGAATACCACCACTTCAAAGAAGTCATCCCAACAATGGCGCGATACGCTGTTGAAGGCATACGCGAGTTCTATAAAGGAGTCTCTTTCGAGGGCGAGTACCAGCGGCTCTACAACGAGGAGAAGCTGGATGTCCCTGTCATCCTGTTCCAAGACTTTACGGGCGCTGGTAGACAGATTGACCTGAAATGCAGCCTGCCGGTGCGGAACCCTCCGAAGAAGGACGGCACCCGCACATGGCGCAACCCGAAACCCAAGACAGAACCCACTGCCCAGCAAATCATGCAGCAGGCGGTCTATAACAAGGCCACAGGCGACGAGCCCGGCCTGCTGTTTGTGACGCCTGCGGGCTACAACATCGTCACCGCCGAGAACTGTGATGCACTAAAGCCGGAGGCTCTCGAAGCCACCTACCAAGACGTAGTGCAGCGCTGGGTGGTGCAACAGAATTTGCTCAAAGCTGCGAACCAGAATTGGGCAACCCTGTTTGGCCTAGTCCAGCCGGATTTTGGTCAAATCGCGGGCCGACATGGCCCTGACATCCTCAAAATAGCAAGAGAAACCTGGAGGGTTTAGCTATGACACTTGAAATCCAAAAGAACATTCCTGTACCCGCTCGTGGCTATGGCCGGGGCCGTCAATTGAGTAGCGAAAGCGAGATTGCTTTGAAGATGAAGCCCGGTGACAGTGTGCTTTGTCCTAATGAAGTTATCTACAGGCGCGTCATCAAGTGCCTGTCGAACTATAAGCGTCCGTATACCTCGCGGCGTTCACCGGAGGGCTTCCGTGTCTGGCGCATTGACGGGCGCAAAGCGCAACAGCTTTTAAACGGCCGCGTGGCAGCGACCCTGTAATGTCAGAGGAGGAAGAACGCCAGCAGAGGCTGGATGAGCTTGAGCGCTGTGTCACGGCGCTTGAGCAAGACTTCCTAGACATGAAGGCGGCTTGGACTGTTTTCATGCACCTGATGGCAGACCACTTGCACAAAGGAAAGGTAGAAGATGAGTAAGATAATGGATGCAATGGGGCTAGTCTCCGAATTGCATAAAACCCACGGTATCGCACAGCGAGGGGGCAAGAAATACACCCAAGTTGTGCATCGCATGGAGGCATTTAGGACCGTGTTCGGCCTTGATTGCGGCGTTGAAACTGAAATTCTTGTGGACGATGGGCATCGTGTGGTTGTCAAAGCGACAATTACAGGTGATAGTGGTTACCCAATCGGCTCAGGAATGGCCGAGGAAATCAGAGGACAGGGCAACGTCAACAAGACTAGCGCCTTGGAGAACTGTGAAACCTCAGCCATTGGCAGAGCGCTGGCAAGCATCGGACTGTCCGGTGGTGAGTACGCCAGTGCTAATGAAATGGAGGCTGTGCCGAGAAAGCAGCAGAATTTGGAAACATCCAGTTCGGGCGGCGACTCCGGTGGGAACCCTCCATCCCCTGTTGAGACGCCGTCCGATGCCTATGACGACGCTGACCGTCAGCTATACGTTCAGATGAAGAGTAGGCTGGAGAAGATTGAGGTGGCCGGCGGTGTTGATAACCTGTTTGTCGAGAACCGGCATCAGATTATGGACCTCAAGAAACGCAACCCTGAACGTGCGGAAACCATCCTTAACCTGTTCAAGCAACGCCAGAAGAGCTTAGGAGGCTAACAATGGCAACAAAATGGAAGAACATCACCCAGTTCCGGGCGTGGCCCAACGACAAGGGCGCGGCCAAGTACGGCAACAGCAAGTGGACGCCGTACAAGGAGGGTGCGCCTGCTGACGTGCACCTCAGGCATGACGTGCAGTATTCTGTGCGCGTGTACGAGAACGACGACGGTAGCATCACGCTGAAAGTCGAGCAGCCTGTCGAGTACACCAACACCGACAGCGTGGCTGCTGACGTGTCTCAGGATGGCTTCAAGCAAGTGGCAGAGGCGGCTGGTGTGCAGGAGACTGCGCGTAAGTCAAAGCTGAACCTGGATGACGACATCCCATTCTAAGTCAATCTTGGTAGTGCCTCGGCCAGACGGGTTGCTGGTTAGCATAGAGGGCGTGTCTCACTGGAGGGACATGAACTCAACTCAGCTTCTCTTTATGGCCGAGCGCTTCCTTAAAGCAGGACTGGAGGCCCAGCGTGAAGAGAAGAGGGCCGCGAACCAAGAAGAAAGACACGAGAAAGGTTAGCTGTGTTTTCTGCGGCAAGGACCATTATGTCATGGATGGAACGTGGATTGCGAATGGGAACGGCCACGTCCTATGCCATGATTTGCAAGGAGGGTGTAGTGCAAAAATGCAACGAGTGCGGGCAAGTGATACTTGAGAAGGGCATACCAATACCCGGCGCACAGCGGGACAAGTGGAACATCCTTGACCAGATGGAGGTCGGGGACTGCTTGGCTGCAACCACAGAAGCGGACTACGAGAAGGTGCGCGGCGCAATGTATCACAGAGGTATGAAGTACCGGTCACGCAAAGAGCCTAACGGTACTGGGTACAGAATCTGGAGGATTGAATGAGTTATTGTAGATGGAGTACACCAGTCCCTGAACTGACACCCGATGTGGATGTGTCTTTTGACAAGATGATGGAACTGTACGAGAAGGGTGGCTACAAACTATGGGCAAAGTACCTCAAAGACAACGAGGTGATTAGGTCTGACGCCTATGTCTATGAAGCTGAAACCGGATTTATATGTCACTGGTGTGACACAGAATTTGTAGTTGCAGACGAGAGTTTTGATACACCGGGAGAGATGGCTGAGTACCTGATTGAAATGCGAAAGAAAGGTTTTCGTGTGCCAAAAGATGCAATACAGATGTTGGTTGATGAAGCTGACAGCGAGTAAACAACCCTGCTCCCTAATTCTAGTCGAGGGGTTTGGTGGGTACTAGACCAGCAGGATTATCGTCCATGTGTAATGGGCGATAGGGCATGACTGACTATGCTGCGTAGGGTCGTCATGTCTGAGCGGGAGGTACCCGCATAGCAACGGCAGCTATCCCTATGTTGGATGTCGGCATAGGGCGATATATCAAATCCTTTCTGCGTATGCGGCGGGGATAGGGCATCCCAAATTAAACAGGGCACATAGCGATGACTAAATTTACACCAGAGCAGCTTGCGCTGTTGGAAGAGAAAATCGAGTTCACAGAGGACGGCTTTGACATTATTGGCGACCTGCCCGGCAATATCTGGCGCGATGTCTTGGGCAGTGTCTGGGGAGATGTCGGGGGCGACATCCGGGGCAGTGTCAGGGGCGATGTCTGGGGCAATGTCAAGCGCAGTGTCTGGGGCAATGTCGGTATCGATGTTGTGGGCAGTGTCGGGGGCACTGTCTGGGGCGGTATCGGTGACGTAATTCGGCCACGGATGGGTGAGAGAGGAAAAAGCCAATGACTAAACTTACACCAGAGCAGCTTGCTCTGTTGGAAGAGAAAATCAGCTTTACAGAGGACGGTTTTGATATCGTCGGTGACTTGCCCGGAAGTGTCCATCACAGTGTCTTGGGCAATGTCGGGGGCAGTGTCTTTGGCAATGTCGGGGGCAGTGTCTTTGGCAATGTCGGGGAAGATGTCTCGGGCAGTGTCGGGCGTGATGTCGAGGGCAGTGTCAGGGGCAGTGTCTTGGGCAATGTCGGGCGCAATGTCTGGGGCAGTGTCGGGGGCAAGATAGGCCACGGATGGGTGAGAAAGGAACCGGACAACAATATGGCTGGCGTAATCAATGTTGAGACGGTGGAGGAACACGACGATGGTTCAGCCACTGTGGTATTCGAGTGTGACGATGAGGCGAGGAAGGCACTCATCAACGAAGGTCTCATCTCTCTGCTAGAGAAGACAGTGAGTGAGCGGCAACCATCCGGAAATTCCGGATAGTCCAATTTGGGTGGCGGCTTCTCCTTGGGGCGTAGGGTATTGAGTTTGTCTGCGTCCGTGCTGGAGACGTTTCGCATGTGGAATGAGCCACATGCCAGGCTGAACCGGCGGAATAGAATACCAAGATGCCAGCCTAGTTTGGCCCAGAGGTTTGTCTAACAGACTAGGATATGGTTAATCCTGCCGCGTAAAGGTATTAAGGGCAATCTTGGGACACTCAACTTCTGTGGTTGGGTAGCGATGTGGGGGCATCACACCTAGCCACTGAGCCTCGTCGGGTTTACGGTTTCCCGGCGGGGCTCTTTTTTCTGGAGTAGCTACCCTTGCCCTTCTTGGGCTTGACGACGCGCGGCTTGAACAGCTTGCTCATCAGGCTCTTGGCTTGCGGGTTGCGCGGTTTCACTTCTTGGACTTCTTGGCCTTGTTCCGCTTGGAGATAGCTGCCGCCTTCTTCCTAGCGTCAGCCTTGCTTGAGGCACCCCATGCCCGTAGAGAGAGCAGGAGCCGTGTCGGTTTGCCATCGCGGTACTCCGGGCCTTTCATGCCAGCCATACGGGCGAGGAACGACGCACGGCGCGGGTTGTCGCCCTTCTTCACGGGACGCTTCAAGTTCATGCCCTGCTTCTTGGCAGAGCGACGGCCAGCCTCGTTCAAGCCACCCTTCGGGTTCTTGCCTGCCTTGCGCTGCCATGCCGGAGTCTTGGCCATTACTTCTTCTTCATCTTGGTGGCCTTCTTGATGTCGGCACCAGTGATTTTCTTGCGAGGCTTGGCCATAGCCGCCAGACGCCTCTGCTTCGGGGAATATTTAGAATAAGGCATGTAAGTCTCCACGCTAAACATTACGCATACGCTCAACGAGCCTGTCAGCCCGTGCTGTTACTTGGTTATACCACAAACTGTCCACCATCTCATCCGCTGCGCGGTGCCAGTCACGGTCATCGACAGCGGCCTTCATGCCCCGGAACCTGGACAAGCGCGGCAACCCCATATTAAAAAGCATATTGGCGATGATTAGCTGCACCTCTTCCGGCAAGTCAGCAAAGTCAGGATATAGCTTCTCGCAGTCCTGCAACGTGATGGTGATGTCCGCCTCAAAGGCTTCCCGTACCCGTTCGTCGCTAACGCTAGTGCCAACTGGCTCACCATGCTCAGGGTCTTTCTTGGTAATCATGTGGCCTACGCCAAAGGTGGGGTGCCCTGCCGGGCAGATGTAAATCTCGTTGACGCACCCCTCGTCTGCCTTGAGGTCGTCAGCCAGCTTGACCAGATTCATTTTGTTTTCCTGTAGCGCTTCGTCTTCTGCGCGATTCGTTTTGGTTGCTTGCTAACTTGTTTTCCGGCTCTAGTAGCCTTCCTCTTCGCTCTCGTGGTCGCCGCATACTCTTGGGGTGAGAGGGCTTTAATGGCTCTAGCCGGTAGATAGCGCTCCCCGGTTGCTTTCGGACCCTGCGTGGACGGCTTGCCACTCTTCGTCCTCCATTTCTGCTTTGTCCAAGCCTTGAGACTCTTCTGTGGTTTCTTGAGTGCCATTAGTTTTTATAGCCGCCCCCTGCTGCCTTGTATTGCTTGGCCAGCATCTGTGCTTTGCGGGCAGACCATTGGCCAGGCTTGCCGCCTTTGCCGCCAGCTTTGATTTTGGAGAAAAGTCTTTTGCGCATAGTGGGCTTGGTGTAGTTACCGGCCTCGTTTACGCGAGACTTTGTTTTAGTGGGTTTGCGGGCCATCACTTCTTCCTGAACTTGTCCAAGCCCTTGATGCCAAGGGCAGCGCTGCACACCAAGAATACCAAATATTGATACCAGTCGGGTAGTTCATTCAGCCGGTCAAAACCGTTCTTGACCACACCCTCCATGCCGGGGATGAACACCAGCACGACGGGGATAAGCACAATCACCGTGACGATTTCGTCTTTGAGGGATGTCTGTGTGGACTGCGCCATGATGAGTTCCCACTTGGAATCATGCGTGGCGGCTGTCTTCATTACCTCGGCTTCGGCCTCGGCCTTGGCAATCTTGACCTGAGACTTGGCAGCTTTCTCTGCGGTTTTGCCCTTGAGCCAGCTACCAGCCAACTCCCCTACCACCGGCAACAAAGCCTGAATCATCTCTTTTCACTCCCAAGCCAGACAGCAAAGGCACCCGTCATCGCGCCCGAAACAACGCTGACCATCGCGCTCTGCTGCGTCGTTATGTCTTCGAGGGACATGCCCCACTCAATGACGCGGATGTACATGAACGTCATGATGAACATCATGAAGCGTGGCAGTATCTTCCACGCCAAGAAGCGCTCCATTGTAATATCCATTATAATCTCCCCTGCTCATGTAGAATAAGAAGCACCAGCCCAGTGACAACGGCCAAGCAGCCAACAGCAAACGCGGCGATTATTATACCGTCTAAAATCTTGCGGCGTTTCTCTGCGGCAGCAACGGCAGCCTCCCGCCTGGCCACCCTAGCCTTGGCCTGAAACTTCTGCCAGTCATGCCAGAGCCCCGGCCTGCCAGCGTAAATCATGATGGTCTTTAGCTCGTCTTCCTGCTGCCGTATTTTCTCCAGCGCCATAAACTCTTCAAGGTCGGAGCCACCGCCCTTCTTCTGCGCCTTCTGCTGTAGCTTCTCCTTGGCACCGACAAACTCAGCAATCGCGCTGCCAGCGGCGGCTATCTCCTTACCATTCTGGACCGCTTGCTTGATGACAGAAAAAGCGGCATTAGCGGCGGCGAGTTCAGCAAGCATCAGTAAATCCTTGTGCTGTCACGCCTGACCTGAACAGGCAGGCAATAGCTGGTAATCCGTCCTCCCTGTTTGTGAAGGCGCTGCGCAAAATACACGCAGTCATCCACGTTCCAAAAGTGCATGTCCTTGCTTTTAGGCTTGTCGTCTAGGAAGACGTACAGCAGGAACACATGCACCAGTTCCACATCAGTCGCGCCCGGTCCACTTGCGGACGGTCTCGGTCTCCCATATGCGGATGATGACCCAGACGCCGGTGATAACCGCCACAGCATCCGGTGCCATACCAATCCACGCAGCGAAAGTCCCGCTGCCAGCGGCTACGTCAATCAGGACTTTCTGCTCTTCGGGCATTAGCTTGCCGTGTAACCCTGACCAGCAGTGATAGCGGCATTGACCGCTGTCATGTCCTCGTCAGTCCAGTAGTCCTTTGCCACCATCAGTTCCAGATGCTCGACGTTGCGGTCTACGCAGTCTTGCCTGTCGGCTGCATCGTCGTCAGCCATTGTGTCGCCAGCAATGATGGCATTGATAAGGTCAACGCTGTGACCCATTGCGGTGTAGTTCTGTGCGATTTGTTCGCTAGTGATTTCGTCCATTGTAATCTCCTTTAGTTGGCTTCCAGTGCGGCCACACGGGCCTCAAGTGTTTCAATCTTGGCGATGGCTTCTTGCAGTGCGCCGGTCAGCAGCGGCACCAGCTTGCTCTGGTCGATGCCCTGCATCACTGCGTTGCCGTCATCATCCACCTCGTTGTGTGTGCCGGTGACAGCCTCCGGCACAACAGCCTGCGCCTCGTGGGCAAGGAAGCCGTCAACCGTTCTGTCGGCGTCTGCGATGAAGTTAAAACGCTTCGGTGCCAGTGCCTTCACACGGTCGATTGCACCGGTCATGTCGGCTACGTTTTCTTTGAGGCGGTGGTCTGAGGATGTGTTGTATGATGTCCCAGAACCGTTTGTGTCAATACTGCCGACAGAATCAGCAGTGTCACTGCCAAAAATGATGTGACTAGATGGGCCAGTGCCCGGAACACGGCTATGTATTGTGGCATTAGTCCCGG
>Ga0208150_1000233_pt1 | contig 22008 bp, 25 predicted proteins | sample DEB08_DNA_8_FD_184534 | JGI IMG/M metagenome (GOLD analysis project Ga0208150, IMG submission 184534) | Aqueous microbial communities from the Delaware River and Bay under freshwater to marine salinity gradient to study organic matter... | ecosystem: Environmental > Aquatic > Marine > Coastal ...
CTTAATCGTTTCTTATACTTAACCTTGAGGGGATGGCTTATGCTGTCCCCTCTTTACTGAGGAAATTATGGCAACACAAATAACACCAACTACCGAGTTACAAGCTATCAACACCATGCTCTCTGCTATTGGAGAAGCACCTGTTAACTCAATTAGCGGCGTAACAAACGTAGATGTATCTGTCGCTATAAATATCTTAGATGAAACTAGCCTTTCTGTACAAAGTGAAGGCTGGAACTTTAACACAGAATACAATGTAACTTACTCAATAGATGATGATAGTAAGATTCCATTACCTTCCAACTGCGTCCAAGCTGACGCTCACGCAACACACAGATATCAAAACGTAGTTATACGTGATGGTAAACTGTATGACATGGATAACCACACAGACGTTTTTACAATCGTCCCACCATTAGATGTTGTATTGATACAACAATTTGAACAACTACCTGAATACGCTAGACGCTACATTACAGTAAAAGCAGCTAGACGTTTTGCAGCTAGATTTATTGGTGATGCTGGTTTATCTGAGTTAATGAGCATAGATGAACAGGAAGCTTACAATAACTTTAAGCAATCTGATTCTAGAAGTGAAGATGTAAACATACTAGAAGGTGATGCAAATACATATTCTATAATTAACAGACCACCTAGAAGGACTTATTAATGGCAGTAGTTTCTCAGTCGATACCTAACTTTCTGAATGGTATAAGCCAACAAACACCTACCCAACGTGGTATTAATCAAGGTGAAGAACAGATTAATTGTCAAAACAATATAATCAAAGGCTTAGGCAAACGCCCACCATCAGAATACATAGCTACACTAGATGCTACAAACGTGTTTCCTAACACTACAAAGATATGGAGCATACAAAGAGATGAGAACAATAAGTACATTGTTGCATTTTACAACGGTGGGGTAAAAGTTTTTGACTTACAAGGTAATGAGAAGACTGTAAGCTATCCTGATGGTACATCTTATCTTACCACCACCAATCCTAAAGATGACCTCAAGATGGTCAACATTGCTGACTATACTTTTGTATCTAACAAATCTATAACACCAGCACAAAATGGCACAACTACATCAGATAAAAACGAATACTTTTATGTAGTGTTTAAGGTAACTAACTTTGGTAGAGAGTATGCAATACACCTTACTCACCCTGACTTACCTTATGGTATTAATGCAATTATACAAATGCCTGATGGCAGTGATGCTAACCATGACACACAGTTTAGAGACACAGCAAAGCTAATAGATATCTTTAGATATGGTACAAGCAGTACTTATTGGGACTCTTCTTCTAGTATAGAGTTTAAATTAACTAGAGAAGACACAGGGGCAACACTAACTACAACACAAGGCTTAAGCACATATTCAACTTTAAGAACAGAGTTTTCATTTACAGAACACCAGTCTTCACTACGTGGTTATGTAAAAGACCAAAACGCTAACTACACAGTAGAGACACATGATGGTGCTGGTAACAGTGAGCTGTATGCTGTTAAAGATGAAATACAAGATTTCACTAAGCTACCTTATTATGCAAAGTTAAATGATAAGATTAAAGTAACAGGTGACGCTGGTGATACTACCTCAGATTACTATGTTAACTATGTAGGCAATGGTGTGTGGGAAGAGTGTATAGCACCTAACACAAATAGAGGGCTAAACGACGCTACAATGCCACATGCTCTTATTAATAATAATGATGGTACATTTACTTTTGCTAAACAAAGCTATACAGAAAGAGACGCTGGGGATGAAACAACAAACCCTGACCCTACGTTTGTAGGACAAACAATACAGAACCTTACATTCTATAAAAATAGACTAGGTATATTAGCTGGAGAGAACTTAGTATTATCAGGTAATGCTGATTACTTTAATTTCTTTGCAACTACAGTAACACAAGTATTAGATACAGATGTTATAGATGTTGCAGCTTCAGGTACAACTGTAAACGTATTAAGAAATTCAATATCATTCAACGAGACCTTACTGTTATTCTCCGACACATCACAGTATAAACTCGCTTCAGCAGCTGAGACAATTACCCCGACCTCAGCTGTGTTGAATGAAGTATCAACATTCTCACACAATGCCAATGTAACACCTGTATCTTCAGGTAGATATGCTTACTTCTCACAAGTACGTAATGCAAACACAGCAGTAAGAGAATATTATTCAGACAATGATACATTAACTAATGACGGTTTAGATGTTACTGTTGCGGTACAAACTTTGATACCTGACAACGCTTATTCAATATTAAGTAACACAACAGAAGATTCTTTGATAGTGCTGTGTTCAGATACAGCTGACACTCAGACAGCACCATACACTACAGGAACAGCTGTATCACCTACCAATGCCAACACAATGTATATGTACAAATACTTCTTTGATAGAGGGGAGAAAGTACAAACAGCGTGGTCTAAATGGCAACTAGACAATGTTAAAATAATAGGTGGAATGATAGACCGTAGTTTTGTATACCTATTTGTAGCTGAAGGAACAGACACAAAGTTACTACGTATTGACTTACAAGACTTAGCAGATTCAACCATAGGTCATAATGTATATGTAGACCTTAAAACAACAGCAACTGGTACTTATGATTCAGTTACTGACCTTACTACATTTACTAGCCCATATGGAGCTAAGACAGGATTAATAGCTGTAAACGCTTCTACAGGAGCTAACTACACAGCCACGAATACCACAGGTTCAACATATACAATACAAGGAGACCACACTAGTTTAATTATAGGCGTGCCTTATGAATCTAAATATACACTGTCACCACAGTACGTAAGAGAATCTTCAGGACAAGGGGCTATAGCTGTTACTTCAGGTAGATATCAGATACGTACTATATCATTTGACTATGAAAACAGTGGATTCTTCCAAGTAGAAGTAACACCTGAGAATAGAGATACATATACCACATTTATGAATGGTTATATTATTGGTTTATCAGGAGCAGTGGATAACCCAGCGATTTCGTCAGGTACTATTATTGTTCCTGTACAAAGTAGAAATACATTATTTACATTAGATATAAAGAGTAGCTCACACTTACCTATGTTTATTCCTAGTGCTGAAGTGGAAGGTTACTACCACAGACGTTCTAGGAGAATATAGATGGCACATGTGAGGCGGGCAATATCAGCAGACATAGCGTTTCTTGCACCTAAGATGAGGCAAGCAGACAGAGATGAAATCAAAGCATCAGATAACATAGGGGCTGCTGAGGCTCTTATGACACCTTTCCAAGAAAAAGGACATAGAACATGGAGTGTCATAGGAACAGAAGAAGAATATGTTGTAGGCATGTTTGGTAGTGTTCCAACGTTAGACCGTGACTATGGTGTAGCTTGGTTACTATCTAGTGATGAGTTATTTAATTACAAGAAAGAATTTATAAAACAGTCACCTGAATGGGTGGCACAAATGGGAAAAGGTTATAAATATTTATTTAACTATGTAGATGTTAGAAATGACAAGTCTATTAAGTGGCTTAAACATTTAGGATTTAAAACAATAAGACGAGAGGAACAACATGGCAAAGGTAAAATGCCATTCTATTTAATGATGAAGGAGATAATATGTGTGGCGTAGCTGAAGCTCAATTAGCAATAGCTGTTTTAGGAGCTGTTCAAGGACATAACCAACAGAAAGCAGTAGCAGAAGCTCAAAGAGAATCTAATAAGATTACTGAGCAAAACGCTAATATATCTTACCTTAATGATATACAACAAATAGAAAGTCAGAAAGTAGACGCCGCTAGAGAATTTGCCTTAGAAAGTTTTAAAAGTAAAATGGACTTACGCAAAAAACAAGCCACTGCACTTAATTTAGGTTTTGGTAATCCATTTAAGGTGGTGCAAGATTTAGCTGGAGCAGCTGACACAGACTACGTAGAACTGCAAAATGCTTTCTTATCAGACATGTATAAAGCTAATTATCAATATACACAAGCGTATGCAAACATGCAGCAAACCCGTGCTAAATATATTAAGCCTGTGGTAGAACCTTCAAGCTCAGCGTTAGCTTTAAACATAGCTGGGGCTGGGTTAGGATATGGAGCAGCTTATAATCAAGGACTAACCGTTTTTAATAAACCATCTACTATTAACACAGTAGCAAAATCAGGGGCACAAACTTATGGTGGGTCAGGTGGTTTTAAAGGCTTTACTCCAGCTGGTCAATATACAATTCCAACAAAAACACTAGGTAATTAATTATGGCATATGAATCTAAAGTAACTAATAAATATTTCGGCACTACATTTGCTGGCTCAGGTAAAGTAACAGCGGACACAGAGTTAGGACAAGTAGTTAACGCCTTACAAAAAACTTTTTCTCCAGCATTTAATCAATTTGGTTCTTCTTACATTGAAAAGAAACAAGATGAAGCTGGTAAGAAAATGCAAGAGTTATATGCTATTCATGGTGAAGATACTTTAAAAGAAGTGCAATCAGGTAAATATCCTGAATTAGAAAGCATGTATGCAACAGCGACTAAAGAATTACACTTAGGTAAGTTTGCAGCTTCTGACGCTTATTTAAAATATAAAGAACAAAAACAGGAATATAATCCTGACCAACAAGATTTAAACTCTTTTATGTCTCAGTTTGTTCCTGAAAACATAGCTGACAATGGTAAATTCTTTTCATCAGGGTTTGCTTCTACATGGAACAGCTTTGCAGCGACAGAACTGTCTGCGGACGCTACAGCACGTGCAGACGCAGCTTTAAAAAGAGACATGAATGAGCACACTGTAATTGGAGAAGCTTGGAGTAAAGACACTAATATAAACTTTTATGACCATGTGTTTGGACAGAACGGATACAGAGAAAAATCTAATACAAGACAAAATGAGTATGCAAGAAACACTGTGAAAGTCATGACTGACAAGGCAACAACTCTTGACAGTATAACACAAATAGAAAACGTCTTTTATGAAGACAGAGGAGATGGAAGAAACATGTTAACTTCAGGTAATGAAGATGACAGTAAACTGTGGCAAGAATTACAATATAAAAAAGCCACTTTAATTACAAATAGAAACAATGCACAGAAAGTAAAAAACAAACAATTTGAAATGGATTTATTCACTGATTATGCGGCAACCCTTTTAGGACAAGAAGACCATGAATTTAAGCTAGGAGATGGACTTGTAACGTATGATAAAGAAAATCTACAGAATACTAAAGACGCTCTTATTAAAATAGCTATTGAGAATAATAGAGGAGACTTAATTGATGATTTAGGTAAGCTAGAAAACAATGAAAACACTATTACTGACAACGGTGTTATTGAAAATTTAAGACAACAAGCTTGGTTGGGACAGTTTGATGATATGACTGCAAAACAAATAATGGAAGAAGTAAGCAGTGTTAATGGTCAAGTAAAACATGTTAAGGACATTTTAGACATAATAAAACAACGTGGTGAAAGTAGATTAAACGGAAATCCACCTGACCCTAGAGACGACCCTTTTTGGACAAAGTATCTGGATATTAGAAAAAGCATTGAAACAGCTTCTACATTTAAACCTTTAGAAATATTAGAGAATGACCAACAAAAATTAATAATTAACCAAGTATTAAACAATCAAGACAGAGAAAAAATCTTAAACTGGCACAGGGGTAATCCTACACCACAACAAGGCTCTAACGCATATTTTGACTGGTTACAAGGTAGAGATACTTTTATTCAACAACTTCAGGCTGAACGAGATGGTATTTTAAATAGTCGAAGTGTTATTGAGGGACTAAAAGAATTAAGCTACGCTGGACAAGGGGGAGCTGTTAAACGTTTAAGAAGCATGGCTGAAACAAAATTATTAAACAAACTTGATAGAGAAGATATACTAACTAAGGCTAATGCTTTATTGCTATCACCTAAAGAAGTCGTAAGAATGACTATTCAAAAGGCTGTTCAAGAGGGTGAAGTACCATCTTTAATAGCTGCGGATGAATTTACTGAAGGAGACTTAATAAATTTAGTCGAAGAAGATTTATTTGGTAGATTAGACATTAGTCCAGCAGACCTAGAAGCTAATGTAGCTGCAAGAGACGCTTTTGTATCTAGTGTTACAGATTTTATCCAACGTGACCCAATGGATTTAAACCCTGAATTAATAGAAAGAGTAAACACTTTACTAACAAAAGAAGAAGCAAACAATGACTTTCCACAATTAAAATCTTTCTTAGATAACTATTACCAAGAGATAAACCCGTTGTTGCAAGGGGCAAAACTTTCTTATGTTATTAAAAACATAACAGATGACCAGTGGTTATCGTTGTCTACTAACTTAGGACTACGTCCTGAAGTGTTACAAGAAATTACTGAACAACTATACAACGTAGATTTAGGAGAATAATACATTGGCTGAAAAAGAATTATATAGTTTAGACGAGTTATTAAAGCCGTCAGTAAAGAAATCTAGAGAGACAACTCCAATAGAAGAAACTAAAGATACTTCTTACTTAAACACTGTGTCTACAGGTTGGAATAACTTTTGGACAGCTAGAGAAGAAGCTAATTTATGGGCTGAAACAGAACTGTCTAAACCTGAAACTATGGAACGATACAGAAATTTCGCTAAAACACGTCCTGAAATATTTAATACAGGAGATGAAGAGTGGGATGACATGACTCATGATGAATTAAAAGCAGATTTTTTTGAGCATGGTTCTTATAGAAACAACAACTCAGTAGCAATGGGAAGAGACCTTTTTGATTTAAGTGTAATGGATGAAGATTTTAAACAAGAATGGAATTATTTTGAAAAAGTGTTTCATGCTGCCCCAGCTTGGGGTAAGCATAGAAGTGGGATAGCGGCAGTAGGGGACATTGGGGGAGCTGTGATAACAGAGCCTTTAAATCTTTTTGGTGGACTAGGTGTTTGGACAAAAGCTGTTAAAGAAGTTAATAAACAATTTACCAAAGAAGGAGTAGGGGGCGTTCTTAAAGACGAATATGTTAAACAAGTTAAAAAGAAAGCAGTTAAATTAGGGGCAGTTAATGTAGCTAAATATAATGCCTACGCTGGAGCTGGTCTTGATGTTTTAAAACAAACCAACATGAAAGTGGCTAACAATGACTATGAATACGATTGGTCTAGAACTGCTATGTCAGCTGGTTTTTCAGCGGTTGTGGGTCTTCCTATAGGACACGTTAGCTCAAAAATAAATTATTCCCGTGTTAACCCTGATGTTTATTTTAATAAAGATACTGACTGGATAAAAATAGATGACTTAGGTCTTTATAATGGAGCTCCTATTCTATCGTTAAAAGAACAGTCAGGTTATGTAGCTAACAGTGATGGAGTTGAAAAAATTGTTCCTGTTGAAAAAGGTACTATAGTAGGCGATAAAGACGGCAACTTAGGAAAAGTTAAAAAGGTTGCTTACCCTGACAGACAGGCGGTTGAAAAAGAAGTAACAGTAGAATTTACAGATAAGAAGGGAAATAAAACAACTAAAAAAGTAAAAGAATCTGAAGTGTTTGTACAAACAGACCCTGAAGTTTTACCTAAAGAATTAACAGGGGCAAAACCTCGTTATTATTATAGAGACTCTCAGATAGATTTAGAGTTTGAAAATGACATAGTTAAAGCTTTATACATTGTAGGTGGACGTGGAAAAAGTGCTAAACATGAAGAATACTTAGATTTCTTAAAAAAGAACGGTGTCGAAGATATTGAGACACAATCTAAAACACTTAGAAACTACATTAAAACTGAAGCTAAGAAAGGCATTACAGATGTAAAAATCGCAGCTCATCATGTTAAGTCTAAAAAAGCCTTACCTAAAAACGTAGAACAAATTACAGGAGAAGGTGTAGATGGTGTTATAAAACCAAGACTTTCTGATGAAGCAAAACAAGTAAAAAATAAAGCTGACGAAGTCCCTTTTAATCGAGACGTGTTTAGAAATCGAAATCAAATGACTGATGAAGATTCAGCTAGATTTGATAGTATTATGGCTTTTATCAAAGAAAACTATTCCGCCCTTAAAGGTACTAATAAATATATTAAAGAATTTAGAACCGTTACAAGAAAGTTAGAAGAATTATTAGACGACTTTTCTACACGAGCTGGCATGAGAATAAGTAAACAAACTAGAGGTCAAATCATTACTGACGCTTTAGATTGGGCTAAGACAGGTAAAGAAGGTGGTGTACAGTTAATAGCTGCAAGACTACAAAATTCATTAGACATGGAAACTCTTAGCCAAAAAATAGCACAAACTAAAGCAGCTAAGACTAAGGAAGCTCAAGATGAGGCTCTTAAACAAGAGCAAAAAGCTTTGGATGATGTATTAGAATCTTTAGTTATAGCAGATAGATTACAGACAATAATGTCTGACAACTTAACAGCAGCTAAAGTAGGGATTAAATTAACTGACGCACAACGTTTAAAGAAACAATATATACATGAAACTTTAAAAGACATGTTGAAAAGTGAAAACGTAAATACTTTAAGCCCATCAAAAAGACATCTTCTTAATGAGAAAATAAAAGAAGGATTAGGGAATGATGAAGTCATGTATTCTTTGTTGCGTAAGTATGAACAAAATAAAGATGAGAATGTTAACTTTGCTGCATGGTATAACGAGTTTACCACAGCTAACTTATTGGGAGACCCTATTACTCATCTAGTTAACATTACTAGTGGATTAATAAAATACCACTGGGACATTGGTCATAACTATATTACTGCTATGCGTTTATACTCAGGGGGTAAACTTGTAGAATACAATTATTTTAAATCAGCGGGAGCAAAAAGAGCAGCTCAGAATGAAATTCAAATGGCTAAAGATATAGCAGCACTAGCTACTGATAAGTTTGCAATGGAAGTAGTCATGTTTAAAACAGCTTTTGATAAAGCTAAATTAGCTTGGAGACGCCAATCAACTGTTGGTGATATTTATAACACAAAATACAATGATGGTAGAATTGAACGTGTACATGAATTATACACAGACTCTTTACAAAAACATAACAACGTAGCTATAAGAGCAGCGGGACACATTATGAGTCCTCTTTCTAAAGCCGCTTATATGACATTTAGAGCCTTAGGTGTTGGTGACACCATGTTGAAACAATTACATTTTAATGCAGCTAGAGTAGCTATGGTCAATCACCGCATGCGTAAACGTTATCCTGAATTGTGGGCTCAAAACGAAGATGGTATTCCTACACTACGTATTAAAACAAAAGGTCAGATAGAAGCTTTAGAAGCTGCTATTAGACTAGAAGAGACTTACAAAGGTAACAGACGATTAACTTTAGGTGATTTCTTTGCAAAGTCAGGTGTAGACAAATCACGTAACTTTAATGTCTTTATGACTAAAAAAGACAGGATACAGTTTTACAAAGATAAAATTAAAGCTTTAAAAGCTGAAGATGCTAAAAAAGAAAAGACTGACTTTGAGAAAACATGGTTAGAAATGTTTGATGAGTACCAAGATGAGTTTGGTAACTTTGTAAGCACAGATACTTTTGCTGCTAGTAAACTAGATGACATGGACGCTATTGCTAAAAGTCCTTTGTTTGACCCTACTTATACTGCAAGAGATTCTACATTTACACAAAACCTAGTTAGTCCTATTGTTCCAAACGCTAAAGACCCTGTATTTAATAACACAGGTGGAGCGGGACAGAAGATGTTAGATTGGGGTTATAGACATCCCTTTTGGAAAACTACACTAGGTCTTAACTTTGTTAGAACTCCTGTTCAATTAAATAGATTTAACTGGCATTACACACCTGTTCTAAATAAACTTCATTTTCAATTTAGAGACATGTTAAATTCTCCTGACCCTTTAGTACGTGCACAAGCTGAAACCACTAAAGCTATAGCGTGGAGTTTATATGGCATGTCATTTTTAATGTATCAAAGTGGTAGATTAATTGGTAGTCATCCTGACCCTGAGAAAAGAAATTCAATTAAGATGGCAGATGGAACGTACGTAAAACATGACCGTATATTTCCTTTCACACATTCTTTGACTTCAGTCGCTGTAATGGGTGACTTAATGAAAGAATATGAACACATATGGGATGACCCTATGCACTCAACAGCTACACAGAAGGTAGAAGATTTTATGGGACACACGCTTGGTCTGACTGCTTCTTTTCTTAATACTTCTCTTAACTCTCAATTAGTAACAAACCAAGCTTTTGATTTAATGGAAGGCATTTGGGGGGCTTCTTTAGGGACAAGTGAGTACGAAGTACAAGAAGCTAAGCGTTCTTTGGAATCATGGGTTGGTTCAGCTAGTCAGAAAAACGTACCTTTAGGTACAACTTGGAAATGGGCTAATAGAGAACTAGCTACAGCTGATTACGAAATGCGTTCATATTTAGACAAGATGGCTGGAGTTAGTCCTTTTGTAACATGGTCAGAGATTACAGGAGACCCAAGACCATTCCAACCTAAACGTGGTAGAACGTATCGTGTTAAAGATAAAGTTAAAGGATACGTTCCTATGTACGGGTCAACATCTTGGGATAATTTATTTAAGTATTCAGCTGAAGATGTTAAAGATGTCTTTAAAACTCAACAAGGATTAGAAAGGTATTTAGAAGCAACAGCTAAAAAACTCCGTCCTGATACTTCTTATGAACTATTAGGAAGAGAAATAGCTGACTTAAATGATTTAGTCGTCCATGAATATGTAGACCCTAATACTAATAAAATTGTTAAAGCAAGAGAAGGACAGACATTTGCTGATTTAAGATTACAGTTAGCTGGTGAATTTAAAGTCAGTGGTAAAGGCATTGAAGATTATTTAAGTGAATTATTAGACAATCCTAAAAGTGCTTTTTACACTGAAGTAACACCAAAAGTAATTGGGGGACAACGAGATGATTTCAAAATTATTTTAGGTATACACACAGCTTTTGAAACAGCTGCTAAACACTATCTAGTAAAAAATGCTTATTCACTTACTCCGCAAGGTAAAAAGATAAGACCTTTATTGAATGGTGTTAATCGTTTTGAAAGTATTTATAAGTCAGAATATTTTGAATATCAGAAGAAAGCAGAACAAGCAGTACAAGCTTTGACTGACCCATATAAATAATAAAGTCCCCGTCTTAGAAGAATCAATTTAGAGGAAACACATGGCAAACAGTTTTGTAAGGTATACAGGTGATGGCAGCACAGCTACCTATTCTGTACCTTTTAGCTATAGGGCACAAGAAGACGTCTCTATTACTATAGATGGTGTTGTAACTACAGCATTTACATGGAATGGTGCTGGTACACAGGTTACATTTACCACAGCTCCAGCTTCCTCTACAGCTATAGAAATCCGTAGAACCACAAGTCAGGGCACAAAGCTCGTAGATTATGCGTCAGGTTCAGTACTAACAGAATCAGATTTAGACACGGATAGTGACCAAGCGTTCTTTATGTCTCAAGAGGCTATTGATGACGCTGGTGACGTAATTAAATTATCTAACGTTAACTTCCAATGGGACGCACAAAATAAACGTTTAACTAACGTTGCTGACCCAACATCAGCACAAGACGCAGCTACTAAAAATTGGTCAGAAACAGCTATGTCTTCTCAGTTAGCTCAGGCTACAACACAGGCAACTAATGCAGCAACCAGTGCGACCAACGCTTCTACTAGTGAAACCAATGCGGCAGCTTCGGCTACAGCAGCGGCAGCTAGTGCGACCGCAGCAGCAGCTAGTGAAACAGCGGCTGAAACTGCTGAGACTAATGCTGAAACAGCTGAGACTAATGCTGAAACAGCTGAAACAAATGCAGCAGCCAGTGCGTCAGCAGCTTCAACTTCAGCTTCTAATGCTGCAACATCCGAATCAAATGCTTCAACATCAGCTACAAACGCAGCTTCCTCTGCGTCTACAGCTTCTACAGCAGCCAGTAATGCTAGTACATCAGAAACAAATGCAGCTACGTCTGCAACTAATGCAGCTACAAGTGAAACTAACGCAGCTTCTTCTGCTACGGCAGCAGCTAGCTCAGCTAGTGCAGCTTCTACCAGTGAAACCAATGCGGCGTCTAGTGCGTCTGCGGCTTCGACTTCTGCGACCAATGCTGCTACATCAGAAACTAATGCAGCAACTTCGGCTACAAATGCAGCTACATCTGAGACCAACGCAGCAACTTCTGCGACCGCAGCTCAAACAGCTCAAGCAGCAGCTGAGGCAGCAGCAGATAACTTTGATGACACATATTTAGGAGCTAAGGCTTCTGACCCTACAGTAGACAATGACGGTGACGCATTAAGTGCTGGTGACTTGTATTTCAATACAACAACAGACAAAATGAGAGTCTATGACGGCTCAGCTTGGAATGATGCAGTAACTGACCTTACTAGTGTGGTTACTAAAACCAGTACAACAGGGTCAGCTGAGTTACCATCAGGTACTACAGCACAACGTGATGGTTCACCATCAGCTGGTTATATAAGATTTAACTCAGATGAAACATCATTTGAGGGTTATGACGGCTCTGCATGGGGTAGTATCGGTGGTGGTGCATCAGCAGGTGGAGCTATTTACGAAAACAGTAACAGCATAGATGCTGATTACACATTAACAACAAATACCAATGGTATGTCAGTCTCTCCAATCAGCATAGCTAGTGGAGTTACTGTAACAGTACCGAGTGGTGCTAGGTGGGTAATACTATGACAGTTAAGATTAATGCCGATACAACTAATGGATTAAAAATAGTATCAGATACAAGTGGTGCTATAGATTTACAATCTAATGGAACGACAAGAGTATCTATGGACGCAAGTGGTAATGTAACTGCTACATCTTTTATTGGAGATGGTTCATCACTAACAGGAGTTGCAAGTAGTGATAATACTCCTGCTTTTTCAGCAGTTAGTGAAACAGGACAATCAGTTGCACACAACACACAAACTCATCTAACTCCTGCAACAGAAGTGTTTGATACTGCTAGTGCTTATTCTAGTGGAACATTTACAGTGCCATCAGGGAAAGGTGGAAAATATTTTATTAGTTTTGCTACATCAATAAGTAATCTTCCACAAGAAGATATAATGAGATTAGGTATTAAAGTAAATGACGTTTATCCTTATGGTGGCTCTATAGTCCATGTTTATGAGGGTTACATGTCTCATTTTAGTCACTTAGATGCAGCTGACCCTCGTGTTAGAACTGATGCTATTTTAGATTTATCAGCAGGTGATACAGTAAAAGTTTTTGCATTACAAAATAGCGGAAGTGCAAAATACATGAGAGACCAATATTTTGGTATGTTTAGATTAGCAGGAGTATAAATGGCAAGTTTAGCAACAAAAATAGAATTATTCTTAGGTCGTAAAATAAATTTTATGAACGAAGTTGTATTAGAAGATGTTGGACAAGGAGTATATATAAAAGAGTGGAATATAGATGATACTCAACCAACTCAATCAGAACTCGATGCCTTAGAATCACAAGCACAAACAGTAGAAAATAATATTGATATTATCAATACTAGAAAAAAATTATATGGTAGTTGGCAAAGTCAATTAGAAGAGATTTATGATGATGGCATTGATAGTTGGAAAACAAGAATTGCTAAAGTTAAAACAGATAATCCAAAGGAATAAATTATGGCTCTCACTTTACATGGTACAGTATCAGATAACACAGTAGCTTTAGATAGAAAGACTGCTACTCCATTGATTATAAATGGTGATATGCAAATAGCACAAAGAGGTACTTCAGTTTCTACTTTTAATAGTGATGCATATCATACTGTAGATAGGTGGAAAAATAGCACAGCAGGTACAATATCTGCTGAATTTACTATATCACAAGATAGTGATGTTCCAACAGGGGAAGGATTTTCAAATTCATTAAAATATGATTGTACGACAGCAAATGCTTCTTTAGGCACATCAACTGCTTTTAGAGTGCAAACAAGAATTGAAGGACAAAATATACAAATGTTAAAAAAAGGCACATCTAATGCTGAATCAGTTACTTTTTCTTTTTGGGTTAAATCAGCTAAAACAGGAACATATATTTTAGAATTATTTGATGCTGACAATAATAGAAGCATATCTAAATCTTACACAGTAGATAGTGCAAACACTTGGGAGAAAAAAGTATTAAGTTTTGCAGGTGATACAACAGGTGCATTTGATAATGACAATGCACAAAGTCTACAAATTAATTGGTATTTGTTTGCTGGAACAGATTATACATCAGGAACTTTACAAACTTCTTGGGCTACAAGAACAAATGCAAACAGAGCAGTAGGAAATGTAAACCTAGCAGACAGTACATCTAATGATTGGTACATAACAGGTGTTCAACTAGAAGTAGGAACATTTGATGCTAACAGCATACCTGACTTTCAGTTTGAAGATAGAACAACAAGTTTCAATAGATGTTCAAGATATTTTTATAGACAATATTCCAATGCACCTTATTCAGTTTTTGCAAATGGATTTGTTTCCAACTCAACTACAGCAAGAGTTATGCAGAGATTTCCACAGCAGAGAGCATTACCAACATTCTCTTCTAGTGGAAGTTTCCAAGTTATTGAGGGTGGAGATTCTAGGTCAGTGTCATCAATAGCATCTGACAATAATTCTAGGTCATTAGAGGGTGCTAGATTAGACATTACTACATCAAGTGCATCAGCAGGTAATGGGTGTATGTTAAGAGCAAGTAATGATACAGATGCTTATATAGAAGCAGATTCAGAATTATAGGAGATATTATGAATATTACATCAGTACAACATACCGAATCTGAGGGAATAACATCAGGATATAAATTAGTTTCTGATGGACAAACTTATTATGTTCCTGAAGATACAAGCAACAGACATTACCAAGCAATTCAAGAATGGATTGCCGAGGGTAACACAATACAGGAAGCAGAATAATGGCAAGTATAAAACTAACAGGTGATACTTCAGGTGAAATTACAATCTCAGCACCTGCTGTAGCAGGGACGAACACTCTAACTTTACCTGCATCTACAGGTACAATGGCTCTTACATCTGATATATCAAGTGGTATTACAATGGTAGACCAATGGAGATTGAGTGCTGATACAAATTCAGGTACAGATGGTTACGTAACAACTAATTGGGAAAGAAATGATAATAGTGGTTGGAGTGGAATAGGAACAGGATTAACTGAAAGTTCAGGTGTTTTTTCATTCCCTGCAACAGGTATATATTTAATTGATTATATAGGACGTATTGATTCTGCATCTAATGATAAAATTTCAAATCTTAATTTAAATATTACTTTAGATAATTCTAGTTATACTGAGGTTTGTCAAACTGGGTCAGGTAATGCAGCATCAGGAAATAACTCAGTAGGTACAGTATCTAGTCATTTTCTTTTTGATGTAACTGATGTATCAACTCATAAATTTAGATTTAGGACTAGTTCCTTTGCAACAGGTACTTATCTTGCTGGTAATACAACTCAACAACGAACAGGATTTGTAGTTCTTAAACTTGGAGATACATAGAAATGGAAAGAGATTATTTACAAGAAGCATTACAAACATTTAATGATACTAATGGTGTCAATTGGTATGGTTGGAAAAAAGAAGATGACAATGGAAACAAAATCCCTAATTCTGAACGTATGCAATATCAATACATAAAGATTATTAAAGAGGGTGCAACTATGCCAAGTCAAGCAGATGTAAATGCAAAGATACAAGAAATAAAAGATACAGATGCACAAAAAGAAACTGACAAAGCAAATGGCAGACAAAAACTAAAAGACTTAGGATTAACAGATGCAGAAGTAAATGCATTGATAGGTAGTTAATAATGAAAGTAACCTTAGAACAACTTGCTGAAAAGCTAGACCGACTGGAGACAAAAGTAGAATCGTTACAAGAAGATGTAGCCAAAGGTAAAGGAGCTGTTAGTTTTCTTATGTGGTTAGGTGGTATAGCCACAATTATTGTTGGATACTTTTGGAGTAAGTAATGATACCTTTTGAAGTTATTACCATGTTAGGTAGTAGTTTACTTACAGGTGTATTAAGCCTGTGGTCAGCTAGTCAGAAAGACAAGGCAGAACAACAAAAGTATTTAATACAACGTGCTGAGGTTGATAGAGCAGCCATACAGGACGCACGTAATCACGGTGGACACTTCCAAAGTGTGACCCGTCGTTGGATGGCATTATTAGCAGTATTCTTTATTATATGTTTACCAAAGCTAGCCGTCTTTATAGACCCATCTATTGCGGTACATTTAATGTATTTAGAGCAAGTCAAAGAAGGGTGGTGGATATTTGGCTATACACAAGAGGTAACTACCTTTGCTGGTCTTACAGGTATAGTCATAACTAACGCTGATACACACTTTTTAGCGGCAGTATCGGGGTTTTACTTCGGTTCAGCTGCCGTAAGGAGATAAAATGACAGACCAAAATGAACAAATAGAAAAGATAGTAGAAGAGTTACCTGTATTACTGGTGGCTCATGCTTATAGGAAGCTTAAGTCAGGTGATGAAATATCTGCAAGTGAGATGAAGGTATGCTTAGATATCTGTAAGACTTACTCAAGTCCTGATATCGTAGAAAAAGCTAACAACATACTAGAGGACTTACCGTTCGACACAGATGAATAAGATAGATAACTTTAAGAACTTCTTGTATCTAGCTTGGAAACACCTCAATCTACCTGAGCCAACACCTATACAATACGATATAGCAGACTATCTACAATCTAAAGAGAAACGTATAGTAATAGAGGCTTTCAGGGGCGTAGGAAAGTCTTGGATTACTTCTGCATTTGTATGTCACCAATTACTGCTGAACCCTCAGCGTAACATATTGGTAGTATCAGCTAGTAAAACGAGGGCTGATGACTTTAGTACATTTACACAGAGGCTTATTGCAGAAATGCCTTTGTTACAGCATTTACAACCTAAGGATAGCCAAAGACATTCTAAGGTATCCTTTGATGTTGCCCCAGCACAGGCTTCACACGCCCCCTCAGTGAAGTCTATGGGGATTACAGGTCAGCTTACGGGGTCTAGGGCTGACCTTATTATTGCTGATGACGTAGAATCTGCCAATAACTCACAGACTCAGCTTATGCGTGACCGCTTAAGTGAGACCGTAAAAGAGTTTGACGCTATTATAAAGCCTAAAGTAGGACGTGTTATCTTTCTAGGAACACCTCAAACAGAGATGTCATTGTATAATGACCTAGATGAACGTGGGTTCAAGACACGTATATGGTCAGCATTGATTCCTAACCAAGCACAAAAGGTAGGATATGGGCATAAATTAGCTCCTACAATCGCTGATATGGATGGTAAAGAGGGAGACCCTACTGACCCTGATAGATTTAATGAAATCGACTTAATGGAGCGTTTAAGCTCATATGGTAGGTCAGGCTTTAATTTACAGTTTATGTTGGATACTAGTCTATCTGACGCCAATAAATACCCATTGAAGCTTAATGACCTTATTATAGCCTCAGGTTGCAGCACATGGACAGAAGCTCCAGCCAAAATACAATGGGCTTCAGGTATAGACCAAATCAAAGCGGTTGACTCTGAGTTACCTAATGTAGGACTTAAGGGTGACTATTGGACTTCTTACCTATATATGTCCGAAGAATTTACAGAGTTTGAAGGCTCAGTTATGTCTATTGACCCCGCTGGTCGTGGGGCAGATAAAACAGCCTATTGTGTACTTAAGATGTTACACGGTGTATTGTACCTGACTGCCATTGGTGGTCTAGATGGTGGATACTCTGATGACACACTTAAGAAGCTAGCCAATATTGCCAAGAAACATGACGTCAATGATATCGTCATTGAGAGTAACTTTGGTGATGGCATGGCAACACAACTTCTAAAGCCTGTATTGGCTGACATACATCCTTGTAATGTAGAAGAGGTACGTCACAGTATACAGAAAGAGAAGCGTATAATAGACACATTAGAGCCTATTATGAATACCCATAGGTTAGTTATTGATGATAAGCTTATCAAAGATGACTTTCAGTTAGACCCTGACCACCAGTTATTTAGACAGATGACTAGGATAACAAGGGATAAAGGTGCACTAAGGCATGATGACCAAATAGACGCCTTAGCTATTGCAGCTAACTACTGGGTAGAAGTGATGGATAGAGACCAAACATTGTCTTATAACCAACACAAAGAAGAAATGTTACAGGAAGATTTAGATAAGTTTATGGAACAAGCCATAGGCAGAGAGCCAAAAGGAGATAGCTGGATATGAGCGACTGGATATACTCTGATAGAGAGTGGGAAGAAGTCAAAAACCGTATAGGTCAAATTGAATCTTCTAATCGCTACGATATTACAGGTGGAAGTGGTAATGCTTATCACGGTAGGTATCAGATGGGAAAACAAGTCATAAAAGATTCTGCTTATGCTTTAGGTTTACCTACGCCTGACTTAGAGGTATTTAAAAAATCTCCTCACATGCAAGACAAATTTATGAAAAAGCACTATCAGATAGGCAATAACTGGCTTAATCAAAATAGTAAAGTATATAAAAACATGTCAAATGAAGATAAAAAGAAAGTGTTACCAATGCTTCAGTTTGGGGCTGGTAATGTGCGTAACTTTTTAGATAAAGGGATTATGTTTAAAGATGGAAATGGGACACCTATTACTAAGTTTAGGGATGCTTTTAATGGTTATGAGTGGGATGAAATAGACTCATACATAACTCTTGACCCTATAATGGTAACTCCATCTGATGGACAATAGGTCGTCAAAGGTTTTTCTTCATTTTTCCTTTGGCGGCTCTTGTCCTACTTGTAGGAGTCCTTGTCTGTAAATATCTAGACAAAGGGTGGACAAAAACTTAAAGTACCCATATAAGATAAAACCCCTGTGCACCCCTAGCTATATATAGACAAGCTATCCTTCCTTATTACTTATTAATTATGATACTAATAGAAGTACTACTCATAGTTATTACTGGAGTCTTACTCCTTAATAGTCACTATATAAAAACCTATTGGTTAAAGCCTGAGATATCCATAGGGGAGTTTATTCTGATAGCCGTGTTAACAGCTGTTGTTTTAGCTAATATTTGGTAAAAAAATATGAAGAGGTTATCGTACATGAGGCTTCGCCTCTTCCCCCGTCGGTTACTATATTATTGTCGCTGTGGGTTTCTTTTGGTCGTCACTGGCTCGGCTTCTTTCTATATATAGGGCTCTTTTGGTTTCCTATGGCTCGCCATTTTTATTTCATTCGTTTGTGTCCTCTGGTCTATTTTTATTCTCAATAGCTATATCAACAATTTATTTAAAATTATTTTCATTGCTAAACTATTGATTCTAAAGGGATTATTCAATTAGTATAAATTAATTTCATACATAGTGTTGACATGATGTCCATAATAGAATAATCTTTACTCATGCTGATTAGCTGGACAATATGAGATTCCAGCGAAATAAATACCAGCGGTCTGAAGTAAAGTAAGATGACGAGCGGTACGGATGGGGCACTTATCAGCTGGGAAAAAGTGCGATAGCTCATTATCCGAGATGATAGCGGAAGAGACTTATAGCACGGTCTATCTATCTAACGGGGACATGCAACAGCAAGATATTGAGGCTTGCACATGTAAAAGTTAAATTAATGTCGTACGGTATTGGTAGCCGTGCCTGAATGAGTAACCAACGAAACATTAACAACGAGGAAATACAATGAAAGAGATGTATATAACACATGAAGGAAAACGTACTAGTAAATCTAACCTTAGATTGCTAGAGGGTAACGGCATAACCGTTCTTATGTCTTATGCTACACCTGTAGCGTTTAAGGATGACAATGAGAACGCTAGGTGCAATGAGTGGTTCTTTACTAGCCATAAATACAGCCCTACAACCAGCAAACAAATAACCCGCTTTTTAAATGCGTACGCTGGCGGGCGTGAGGGTGGTCATGAGGTGTCCCAGCATAATATTGACAGTGCATACACAAACATGGCGGACAACGGAAACCATGTATTAATATCGAGAGGTAGCAGATAATGAATAGACAGATACAACGTGCTATGGACAATGATGAAGCTTATGCTCAAAAAGTAGAAGCTAATGAAGATTATGCAAGGGCTGAGTTATCAGCTAAGCGTATAACTAGGCTTCAATTTCACATGATAATGCGAGATATCCAGCGGGGTATTTTACCGTATATCGACTAGTTACACTGATGAGACTTCTATAGTCGAAACGCTGACGCCTCTAGATAGCTAGGGGCGTCCACATGGTTTATGCGTCTGTAACATTTAACAATTAACAAGCGAGGTAAAAATGCAAGTAATAAAATTATATCTGCCTATGCAAGATAATGACGGTAATGACTTAATGTCTTTACATGACCATTTTATAAATGATATTAGAGACGTTAGGGAAAATGGAAACGTAGCCAGAATATCGGGCTTTACTAGGTTTCAAGCTGAGGGCTTCTGGTTTGACGACGGACAAGCTTATGTAGATAATATTAAAATATATGAGTTTCATGTAGAAAATCAACATTTCAGCAAAGCTTACGCATATCTATGGAATCGTGCCTATCAACTATGTAAAGATATGGCTCAAGAATGTATCTACTTACAGGTTAACAATGATACTGAGTTAGTGAGGTAATAATGGACTTTATAATATTTGGGTTCATGGATAATTTCATATTAATACTGGGTATGTACTTTTCGTATACAAGCGTCGAGTACTACCTTGAGAAATACTTTGATAATATCCATGCTGATAAGCTGGTGCTGGCGTGTGTCAGTGCTGGCTTAGGGAATACATTTAGTGACGGCGTAGGATTCCTAGTGACAGGTAACTTTACTTGGATGACGCTTACTATTGTAGGGTGTTTAATAGGCATGGTAATTATACCTATCATGCAAAAGATAAAAGTGAGGTAAAATCATGAAATATACAGATATGGGTAAAGAAGATATTACTAAATGCTCTGATGATGAATTATGGATTAGAATTGATGATAATGATGACATGTATGAGTTAAAGAGTAAGCCTCTTCAATTAGTAAAATATGTAAAAGAAAATTATATTTATACTACGGAACAAATGGAAACATTATTGACTAATTCTTGGTGGGAATATCAAGACTCAATTAAATATGTAGAATTTTGGTAAACAATAACAGGAGAAAATAAAATGCGTGAAACAAGACAATTAGAGAACATAATAGAATTAGTAGAAAAAAGCTGTCGTAGACTGCATGTCAATTATGATGAACACACAGACTATTCACAAATAAATTCTTCTATTTTATTAGACATTATTAATAACTTAGAAAGTGTTAGAAGTGGCTTAGCTAACTTAAGATTGCCATTAACTAAACTTGAAATTTTTAATGAGAACAGTACTACTGACGAGGATTGAATATCCGAAACCCCTGACCAGTAAAGTGTCGGGGTTCTAGTACAATTAACAGCGAGGTAAAAAATGCAAGTAAATAACAGAGCGGTATGGGTTAAACTAAAAACAGCTATGAGTAACTTAGATAACTCAATTCCTGACCATGTTTTTGATGATGAAGAGGGACAGGATTTGGCTGATTGGATTAATGAGGTATGGGACGCTATAAATGAAACAGAGCGTCACTATTCTCAATATCATTTAGTTAAAAAAGACAGTACTACAAACAATTAACAGTGAGGTAAAAAAATGGTAGACATGACAAGCCGTAAGTATCTTGAGTCGTATTTCACAGATGAGGTTGACTCGCCTGAAGATATACAAAACAAGATACTATTGGTAATGAAGGAAGACGGTATTATGGAAGTTAATGAAGAGGGTAAGCTAGTCGTCTTCAAGAAGCGTCCATTACTCAAATACTTGAGGATAGCTTTTCCTGACATTAAGCCTAGCACTATCAATAGACAGCTTAATAACCTGTTTAAAGATGATGTGATTAGGATAGCGTCTAAGTATAAGACTAAGCCTTATGTCATTAAGAGTAGACAGTAT
>Ga0208150_1000237_pt1 | contig 21822 bp, 26 predicted proteins | sample DEB08_DNA_8_FD_184534 | JGI IMG/M metagenome (GOLD analysis project Ga0208150, IMG submission 184534) | Aqueous microbial communities from the Delaware River and Bay under freshwater to marine salinity gradient to study organic matter... | ecosystem: Environmental > Aquatic > Marine > Coastal ...
TGGAAGGACGCTCGAAAATATATTGATAATCAACTCTGAAATGCGTCACGCGCTGGTAGGGATGCCCATGCGTCCTGGGAGCGTGCTGAGTAATGCTCCGCTTCCAAGTCTGCTCCTCTTGAGGCCAGTATGGAGCCGGTGGAGTGGGCCATGTATTTAATCCAACAATCGTGCCGCTCTGGATGTGGATTACTTTAGAGTAAGCGTGAGTGACATGCTTGTAGGGGGTTCCATTCCATAAGTTGTGCAGCGTGAACTTTGGACCCCCGTCACCGATCTTCTTAACTGATTCACTAAACTCAAGAATCGAACTGTATGAATCTTTGAAAACAGCGCCGATAGCTACAGAGAATGACCTTGTGTTTGCATACTCTGTTGGATGTATGCCATCCCAACTGCGGGAAAGAATCCTGTTCCCGCTTAGATTGTCGATGGAATTGGTATTCATCCAGTGCGGGGTTAGCGCGCCAGACGGATCTCTAAAACCACAGTTCTTGTAGTCAGTCCGATAGGCGGTGTCCATCGTGCTGATGCGCTGGCTGATGTCGCTGTAGGTAAGCTCATTTGGACTGTTGTTGACGAAATTTCCGCCCACCTCGAAACGCCACATCGTTGCATAACGGATGTTCTGCTTCGACAACATCGGCTTAGTCTCTATCCGTTTTGGATAAACTTCGCCAGCAGGGTGATCGTAATCACCATAGAAAAATACAAATCCTTCGGGCGTTGCCACAACTCACCTACCATTCATCGTGTGGATCTTGCGTGTCAAGCCTATCCTTGAGTTCAGATACGCTATCCGAAACCCGTAGCAATGCAGTCGTTATCGAGTTGACCCAGTCAATGAATTGATCTGCCGCCATATCAAGTGCATCACTAGCTGAATCCAAATTTGCAGATGTTTCACGATCAGCAGCCGTTGGCGCGGCATTCATAGTGGTCCCTGGCTGGTTTTCGCCAAAGCCACTGTCTGCATCAGCACCGGAAGGAGGCTCAAAATCAAGAGGGAAATCATCGCCACCAACATCCTGCGTATCGCCTGCGGGCGGCTCGCCATCACCACGCAAGTCATCGGAGCCAGTTGGAAGTAACTTGCTCTTGTCTACGCCTGGAACATCTCTCCCCTTTGCCAGATTCTTTGCCTTGTAATAAGACATCGGACCCAACGCAGCAGCGGCTGCTTCACGCGACTCAAACGAAATCTTTTGCGGATGGTTGCCGGGCCTTGATGCGCCCATGCCTAAATTTTCGGCAGGAGCAACAGTCTCTTTAGGACCATCAAACTTGAGCGACTCTACTTGCTCAGGCGGAAGGGGATCAGCAAACTCTTCTAAGGTTTGATCAAAAGCCTCCGCAGGATTGCCGAAGTCGCTGTCAAGTCCAAGCGAACCGCTGACATCTACCGGCTCATCAAATGCGAAATCAGCCGCAGTCTCGGAATAAGCATCAACTGGATCGCCAAATTCAAACGGCGCAACGTCGCCCAGGTCAGCCGGTTGTGGCTGACTAAAGTCATAGTTCGTATCTAGGTCGAGCGACTGAAATCCATTCTCTGATAGCTCTGATTCAATGTCGTCCATGTCGGACATTAGTCACCGCTACGAGTAAGAGTTAATTACCGTCAACGGGCCATCAGTTGATGTCCTGTAAGCAGTGAAGTCAACCGCCAAAGGAATCTCGCCTGGGCCTCTGGTGCTTGGCGTCCTGCGAATTTGATGAACCTCGGGGAATGTAAATGTTGTGACGTAAAGGTTGTCCACCTCATCATTCTTCGTTCCCAGGAAGTTGAGAACACATTCTCCTGAATAATCACTTATATACAAGTTTGAGTGACTACCGCTTGTATATGGGCTGCTCAATCGCAATGTGACATCACGGCCACGCGACTGGATGCAAGTGGTCTTCAAGAAGTTCCTGAGTAGCGGAGTAAGACCATTGTCAATTCGCAAGCTAAACGAATCGAAATAGTATTCAGTATTGGTAGAGGGCGTGTCCAGAGTCAGCTTGCCATCACCAAGCAGCCAATACAGCCGTGGTGAAGACGGCAGGTCTGGCGGCGTCACAGGGTAGGTAGCGTCATGCTCCTCGTAACCCAAGATGTCGAGCGTCATCCTCATGACCTGCTCATTGCCACCAATCGAGGCAACTGCATTGAAAACGGCAGCACGGACTGCACAGTGCCGGTAAATCACCGTTCCCTGGTCGCGTTTCAGCATAATGTCGAACGGATTGAGATCTGCTGTCTCATCCATCGTAAATGGCGAAGGACCGTCCTTTAGCATGATCCTCGGTAGCCACTTCTCAAGCTCGTATGGCCCGACCTCCATCGTGACTTGGCCTGTAACGATTCTCGCGCCGTGGCGAGTATGCGTCCCAATCTTGTCAATTGTTCCGGTCAGTCCGCTACCGCCAAGCAAGTTGTCGGTGTAGCGAATGTTTTCCGACAAGATTTCATACCGCTCAGACTGATCGTCAAAGGTTGCCACAACGCATGGATCAGCAACATCACTGTCTTCAACCAGCATTGATGTAAATACACCAACGCTACCGCAAGTGTTTGGTTCGCAAGGCATTATCTATCTTCCCTGAATATGGTTTGGATCTCAATCAGGTCAACGTCGTACTTTCGACGCGCCGTATCGTCCATGTCATAATCCGTCATGGCGGTTGACGAATACATTTCGCCGTCAAGCCCCGTAGATCTACGGTCTTGAAACAAATCACGAATCATATCCCTGACTGTTTCGTAATCGGTCGCACCCATTGACTGTCCCGTGGTCGTTCCAGAAACGAACACAACTAAAGACCGGCGAGAAACATCACGAACTCCACTGAAAGTCCTGCCAGGGGAACTCCCAAGAGGCTTGATCCAAATGCCGCTCTTAATTGTCTCGGTAATCCGTTTTCCGGTAACGCCTGGAATGTTTTTTAAGACAATCGGCTTGCGGACCTTCACCCCAGCAGGCCAATTATCCTTAATCACCTGCGCGTGTTGTTGCGAAACATCCCAGTCTGTGTATTGAAGCGCTGCCACCTAACTCTCCGATACATAAATGGTTTTCTCAAGGCGATCCACCTGAACTACGCCCCTTCCAGATCGACGCACAAAACGAGCGTCTTGTTCCATCGCGTACCGAAGCTGCTCATCCGCCTCGGCCATCAACTGTCGGTAATCCCGAATGTCACCCCTTCCAATCCTTGCCATCTGTGCTTCCGCATACATCTGAACTGGAAGCATTGCAAAGGAAGGAATATCGAGAACGTCAGTGATGACAATTCGCTCATCCGTAAAGTCAGGGATGCCAGGGACCGTAAACGAGGTGGTGCTTTGCTGTTCTGTGACCAAGCCTTCAAAAGAAGCTAGATGAGGCGTTTGGATTCCAAATTCAAAGTCTGCCGTGGGAGCTTTCCCGCTGGCGTGCCGGATCATTGCCCCGACAACACTTGGGCCAATCGGTAATGGCTTGGACAGAGTGACTACGCCACTGCTGGCTGATGCTAATCCTGCTGCCAAAGTCTTTGCCTTTTTCGGCTTTCGCACATACGCAACGTCTACCTCCACCGCTGTAGTAACGCCAGGACTTACCCTGAACTCTGTCTTCATTTCACCGTCAACCAAGACGGATCTGAATGTTGCAATACAGGGGTCTGCCCCACTGTAAATGGTTGGCTTTTCGTAATCTCGGAATGCCCTTGGATCTACTATCCTTAAAGCCCAGTCCTGGCTTTCATTCCAGGCATCAAAAACAGTACGAACCTCGTCTGGCAAAATGACCCGATCTTGACGAAGGACGTATTCAATGTCCGATTCTGTCTGTCCCGACCAATGCTCTAGCGTCAACTGAGTATCGCTATCTCGCGACTTAACTCGATACGCCTTTTCCTCGGCCAAGTAGACACTGGACAAATCTGACCATGCCGGAAATACACCGCCAGCCAATGTGACCACACCAGCAGCATCAATGCTTATTGTTCCAGTGCTGTAGGCATCATTGAAATAAACCGTCACCTGGGAGTCGTAGGTAGTCCACTGATGACGAGTGGTTGCCTGCTCGTACCCCCACAGACTTGAACGAATCGCCCGACGAATATCAACGTGATTCTCGGAGAGATCGAACACATCCATGACATGGGAAACCAAGTCTTGAAGCGTAATAGCGGAACTCACGATCTACTCCCTACGGTGAGGCGAACACTTGGATGACCCACTGGTGCGCACCCGACATCGGATCGCCATCAGTGTCAGCGTATGTCCATCGGAGAGTCGCGTAATGCTCTTCGATTTCATTCATGTTTGCGCCGCAGACTGCATTGTCAGCGGGCTGTAGCTTAATAGTGACCACACCGTCCTCTGTTACGGAACCGTCGTTGGCATCGAGGATGTCTTGGCTGTCTCTTCCATTAAGCACCGTGCCGTCCTCGGCATTCACCAAGGTCAGGGTCAGGGATTGTAATACTCCCTTATTGATCGCTACGTCATCAACGTCCTTTAAGACCGCAGTGATTACCGCGCTCTCTTTGGAGTCAACGTGCTTAACGCATCCAGTGCTGTCTTTCAGCAAATCCCTGCCCATCTGACCATCCCTGCAAATGACTAGGTTGCGCTAAAGAAACCATTGGCATTGAATTGAAGCGTGACATCATTGCCATCAGTAGTGAATGCTGCATCGAGCATCACAAGCGGAATGCTGTCCGAATCATTTGTCACCTCCTCGTAGATGACGACATCGGTGCAGGTATTATTGGTCGCACCACCAGCACTCGAAAACGTGATGTCAGCGCAGTCCACCTTTACCGTATCCCCTGAGTCATCCACCGTGACGGTGATTGACCCTAGAGTCGCCCTGGCATAGTTGGTGAAGGTCGCTTCGGTCGTTGACCCATTTGCCAGCACTGCACTGACCGTATCGAGGTCTTTGAGAACAGCGTCTGAGTCAGCAGCTTGGAGAACCAACAACTTCAATGTTGCTCCATCGGCGGCTTTTTCGGCCACTCGTCCGAGTGCCACGTTAAAAACAATGTCTGCCATCTGTAAATCTCCTTAACGATGGTGTGTGTGTATTGTAGCCCCGGTCAGCATTTCCACGAAACAGACGCAGAAGGCGACTCTATAGTTGCCGTCGCGCACCCCGATTCGATCCAAGCCGAGTCAACATGAACGCAGTCTGCTGATGTGCTGATGGACAACACAAACAGGCCCAGTGCTGAGTCAACCTCGCTTGCCGTTCCAATCACCACCGCTCGATGGACCGAAAGGCCGTTCGCCGTGTCCACCTCGGTCGCCAGCCCAGATTCGACATACCTGTGGAAATCCACCGATGCTGCTGAGTCAGTTTCGCTCGCTGTCCCTAGATCCACGGAGGTAGGATTTAAGACTGACGCAAATGAATTTGCCGAATCTGACTCTGATGCTGTGCCTAACAGATATGTCCGAGGGTTATCGACACTCACTGAGTGAGCGGAATCTAGCTCACTGCCAGTGCCAAGCTCGTATGCCCTTGGATTGCTGACCGCCAGTGATGAAGCAGAGTCACTCTCGCTGGCAATGCCAACAGATACAATCGAAGACAGGCTGACATTCAGGGCATGAGCCGAATCTGACTCTGATGCTGTGCCAAGTCCATATGATCGAGGATTGGCTACTGACAGTGAGTCTGACGAGTCAACCTCCGATGCCGCGCCGACCTGATACGACTTGGGATTGTCTACACTGATCGCCTCTGCGGTGCTAACCTCCGAAGCGGAGCCAAGCCCGTACTCCCTTGGGTTGACGACTGCCAGCGATGGAGCAGAGTCAACTTCCGAAGCAGTGCCAACTGGGACGTACTTTGGGATTGCTTGGCTGATCGTCAACGTGTGAGCCGAATCCACCTCGGCTGCTGTGCCAAGAGAGACTGTCGTCCCTGACGCTGCCGCCGCCCAAAAATAGTGAGTTCTTGGAGCAGTCGATAATCCGATTCGAGTTAAGCCAAGCGGCATTAAATCACCTCAAATGTATCGCCGTCAGCGGGGGCGAGAGGCATTGCTGATCCATCATGTGTTTCAACTGCCAGGCTAAGTTGTCCGCTGACAATCGAAGTGCCAGTGATCTTCACGGCTAGATGCTCGTTGTTGCCCGAAGTGAACACTAGCGTCCTACCCTCGTAAGGCTCGTCAGTTGTTGCAGTGGTCGAAAACTGATCGGTTGTTGGCAGAGTCGTGCCAGTATCCACTTCGCCTTTGACCACTGCCCGTGGAGTTGCCGGAACGACTCGTAGCGGCATGTGGTATTCGGTCCAGGCAGTACCCGCAATCGTGCCGTTGATCTTCAGCCGGATCGCCTCATCGTTGTCGGTCAACGTAAGCTCGGGAGTGACGTTGGTGAAGCGTATTCGGTACACGCCGGTTGTAATTTCATCTACAGACGTTGGAGCAACGCTGTTCCACGTTGTGTCGCTTGCATTCCCCTTTTGCAATCGAGTCGTTGTTTGGTCGATTAGTGCTGCAACGTGGTCGCCATTATCGTCAATTACATTGACAACGATACTCGCTACCGATCCCGCTTCGACTGTTTGTTCCATTGTCCTGCCTTAGTTGTACGCTAATGGATGTAGTGAGTATGTTGTTGTACCGGCTGGGCGGGGTACTGCACCTTTGGTCAAAGCGTTAAAGCCGAAGTTACCAAACACATTGCCAGTGTCTTGTGGCTCAAAGTAAGCAGCGACCGATGCCCAAAAACCTGCATTGTCCGACACAAAATCACTCAGGGTGATCGTGCCTGATTTTGCAAATGCAGATGAAGAAAGCGCCTCGTTGCCACGAATCGTCGCTAGTTCTGTTTCAGAGTAGTCAGTTACGTTGTCGTACGCAGCATTGTAGCCCGAATAGAATGGGCTTGTTTGGCTATTGTAATTAAATCCATTGTCAAACCCTTCGACAATACAACCATATGCTCGCTGACTCGAACCGCCATACTTGAAAAGTATGCCATCAGACGTAGCGGTTGCCGCTGTTTGCAATAGAGAGCAGTTCTCGATTAGAGATGTTCCAGCAATCTCTATGCCTACCACATCTGCACTTGCGTTTACAATGCAATTTTGAATGCGTCCATTGGAGGATTTAATTGCACTGTCGGATGGCACCTCGCCAGCAGCAAACTCAAAATAACAGCCACCGAGAAAACCATCTGTTGTAACATTGATGCAATCAGTCCCAGTGAAGTCAGAAAACACGCAGTTCTGAAACATGCACCTGAATGCCGTTGCTAGTCCAGTGCAATCACTGAGCCATACATTTTCGTAGTCTGCGTACTGACCGCCGCAGGCAGTCATGTTCCTTATTTTTGCATCTTTTACATGTGCCGATGCTTGCGTAAACGCATTGCCGCCCATGTCAATCTCGCAGATGCCACCATCGCCTGCTGCCGAGTCATACCCTTGCAGCAAAGTTGGGGCACCTCCCCAAGGTGCCCCCATGCCTGTCGCCCAATCTATTGCTGCCGAAAACACCTCCTCCGCTCCCGACTTAATGTTTATCCTTTCGCCATCAGTTGCATTCTTGGTGATGCTGTCGATTGCATACTGAAGGTCGCCGTATGGATCACCAATCGTCCCCGTACCGCTGTTAGCGGCGATGGAAGGATCGACGTAGTATTCTGACATTGCCATAGTCTAAAACCTCGCTAGTGGGTGACGTGAGGGACTGACGGTTGACGCACTAGCTGGCACCGCACCGGCGACTACACCTGTCGAATCTGCTTGGGCGATCAGTGCGTCGGTCGGGCGAAAGAAGTTGTGGACCGTTTGCCAAAACTGAGCATTGTCGCTGGCAAACAATGCTGGTGATGGTAGCGTTCCGCCTTGAAACAAGTTGCCGGTTGCTACCTTGGGTGCTTCCATCCATAGGTTGTTTGTCTCAACGCCAGTGTCGTAGTCTGTATGATTGCCGTAAACGACATTGTTTATGTTCTGATGCAGTCTGAAGTTGGAAGCATTTTGAGACATTCCGTGACCACCCGCACCAGAGAAACCCTCGACTGCGTTGTTTGCCGTGATCTGAGCCGCAGTTGAGTTGCCTGCTTGATTTATTCCTGTTCCAGTCCCTCCGTCCGAAAACACGCTGTTGTTTCTTGTTATTTTCTTTGATCCATTGTAAATTGTAGTTAGCCCACTTCTCGTACCAGTAACGTAAGCCATGTTTCCTATCAGATTCATCTGAGAGGAAAACGCACTAGTGGTGAACTGAGTTGTATCGCCGTCTTGGGCGAAGCACCTGCTCACTGTTGTCTCTATGCCAGCGTCTGTCTGTACAGTTATGCTTACGTTAGTGAAGTAGCACCGCTCAACCGCATAGCTAGCGTTATTACTAAAGTCAATCGCGTTCCCGGTGGCTCCGTTAAAACCACAGTTGAATACTCGAATTTCTTTATCAGAATAAGCACCGACGAGGAAGCTCCCAGTCCCTCGGTTAATCATGTAGAGGTCGGCAGCGGCACTGTAATCAAGCATTGAGATGCCATACAGGGCGTCACAATCAATCGTTGCAATGCCACCATCTCCCGCTACTGAACTGTACCCTCGCAAAACGTGCGCCCCGAGATTCCCACCACCAGACAGAGCAGCGGTAGCCGTTAGCGTATGAGTTCCGTTGGACTTTAGATTAACTTGCGTGATCTGCGTTGACGTTCCCGCAGTATTGGTAATCGCATAGTTGATCGTCTGCCATGCCGTAGCATCGCTTGTGCCTGCGTTTCCATCGGAACCATTTACTGGGTCAACGTAGTAATGAACAGTTGCCATCTCTTACGGACTCCAAGGGTTGTTCTCTAGGTCGTCTGCAAGTGTCCGCAATGCTGCAACCAGTGCTGCGTTGTCTCGATTCGGTGAGTCATCCAAAACAGCCGCAACATTTAAGTTGAAACGACCTTGGTAATCGGATACCCAATCACTGTGCTGCTGCATTGCGAGCAGTTCTGCTTGCCGTGCTGCTTCTTCTGCTTGCCGTGCTGCTTCTGCCGCTTCCCAATCGACTCGCGATTGAGTGACTTCTGCTTCGGTTAGACCTGCATTCGGTAAGCCACCACCCAACGCATAGAAGTCGGTTTGCTGCTGCGCAGTAATCAGCCCTGCTGCGACTAACCCATCAGTCAGTGCTGCTGCGTCTGATGCCCACGGTGACACGGTGGTATCAATCACTACTGATCGGGGCTTGTTGATGTGATTGAAAAGCGAACTTAAACCATCGGACAAGCCAAACGCATTGTTGATAATTTCATCTGGTAACACGCCCTCCCATGCTCCCGTAATCGCATTGCGTTTTGCCAGCGATTCAAAGTCAAGGAAGTTTTCTAAGTCTGCAATCGGAATGTCGGATGCTGTACTGGCCGCAAGCAACGCTGCGATTTCTGCATCTGTCATTCCCGCATCTTCCAGCGGTTTCACTTGGGATAGGTAATCAATCATTTCGCGTCACCTTTGAGGTCTTGTACGTCTTTGCCTGCCTGCTCTGCAAGTTTCTGCCATATCCTTAGACGGTCCTGCTCACAGTCCATGTATCTCTGTTCGCTAAGATCGAGTTTTCGTTCGATGTCCGCAAAGTGACCTTGCACCTGTTTCCACAGGATTCCAATCACGCCACCCATTCCACCGATTGCGGAGACAAGCATTCCGATAGTTGTTGGATCTGGTGCAGACATCCGTTTCACCCTCCATCCCCAAATTCAATAATTAAAAGCAGCGCGATGCTCAGAAAACTGAACATCAACGCCACCATCACTAACTCACTAATTGCACTGTCCGTTGACGCAGCGCAGAACACGCAGGGGGCGACCAGCCAAAGGCCGGATCGGATAACCCTGTTGCTCTACGACTACCTCACTCGCAACGCTGTCCTGCTGGCTACTGCAACTGACAGGGTTCACTCGACGAATGACGCGACGCGCCGGAACAAATGCTCTGCGTAGTACGCGACGAAAACAACCAGCGTCAGCAGTTTCAGGAAGAGCCATAGAGCTACTGCCCAGAAACACAACCACTGCTGCGACCACCATGATTAACTTTCTCATTTTTCTTCCTTGCTCAAAACGTCGATCAGTAATGGAAGCAGCAGTCGAGCAATCGAAATCCAAGGAATTGCCTGCGCGACCGGCTCTCCCTCGTCAGGGATCAGAGACTCAAGCTCATCAGCCACATCGCTTGGCAAACTTCCGAAGACTTCTGGCCCGTCACCTTTGAGCATTGCCGCGCCGCTCCCAAGGAAGCAAGCAACATGCTCAACGACTTCCAGAGACTTCTCGCGATCAAGCTCGCCACTGCGAACAATGTCAATGATTTCCTTCACACAACCGAGTTGTAACTCCGGTTGAAAATTGCAATGTGCCATTTACCTACCTACATGGGTTTGAAAAGTGGACCGTTATCTGGCAAGTCAATCTCACCTACTGAATAGCAACTTGCCGACCGCAACCACGTTGCCGCCAAAGACGCTGGTATCACAAACCAACGCCCATTCTTGTGGGCATTCCTTCCCCAACTATTTTCAACAATGACGAACCATTCGCCGTTGTGAGAAACCATCGCTACAAGGGCCATTGCGTGCGCCCAACTGCCTGATCGCCGGTAGACATAAACAGGGCTACCGTCAGCAAGCTCCCACGAAGGATGCTTGTGGCTTGGAGCAAAGCCCCAGTTTGAGCAGATGTTAAGAGGCTTGTGGTGATTGACAATCAACTCCTTCACATCGTCAATCGTTTTTACTTCCTCTGTCTCTACTTGCTTGATCTCTTGTGCTTTGCTTTTCCACTTGTCCATCAGGGAGTTGCTGTTCCCCCACTGCCGGTACAACCGTGTTGACTGTGGCTCAGGATAAGCGTCTGACTCTACGCCAGAATTGCACATCAACACTCCATCGTGAATCTGACCAGCAATTTGCACGCTGCAAAATGATCCATCTCCACCGTTGAGATTGCCTCGTCTTCTGCCAGCCCTGTATGAGTACGGAGCGAAGACTGCGAGGTTGTCTTCCTTTCCGACAATCCCAGATCCGTTGATCCGCTCAGGGTCATTCAGCAGGAACACCTCTGCAAGTGATCGGTAAGAAAAGGTTCGCATTGCCGACGATGCAACGCATGACCCAATGAGTTGCTTTTTCCAGGGCAGTTGCTCGCCAAAGATCGCCTCACACATATGCAGAAACGAGAACCCATCGTCGATGCCGTTCGCTTTCTGGATCTCTTTTATCTCATCAAGCAGTTTCTGATTCAGCACTTTCTTGGCACTGTGCCGTGCAACAATCTCTGGTGAGTCATTGCCAAGTGCATCGAAGACTCGATGCTCCATGTCTAAGTCACCTAGCCAGCCTTGCTGCCCTGGCAACTGGGATGCTAAATCGTCCATTACTGCAACCCCTTCACAATCTCTAGGTAATACTGCTGGGCCTGCTGCCAACTTAGAATCCTGTTGCCGCTGTCATCAGCCAGCAACTTATAAAGCGACCGCGCCGACTCATCATCCGGCCAATTGTCAGCAATGTAATCCCTTACATCGAGGAAGGTGCGGAAGTCATACTCAGACATCTTGCGAGCCGCATCCTTGAGGACCGATGCAATCTCTGACTTCACGCTGTCACTGACGCCAGCAGATGCAAGTGCAACCCTTGCGGCCAGCCCGTCAAATAGACCCTCTGGGTCAGGAGGAGTTGGTCCTGGCGGTTCCGGCCCAGGAGGTGTGGGATCTGGAGGAGATTCACCAACTTCCACAACTACAGTTGTGCGAGCATAAATTTGTTTCTCAAAGTCAATTACGTTTACATCAACCCATGTCTTTCCCGCTGCTGATACCAAGATGCTTTTGCCATCAAGCGGAATGAAGTCAACAGGGATGCGATTGATGTCGCTTGCCTCGAATGAGACATTTGAAGCGTCAGTGTCCGCATTGATGATCACGACAGGGATCATCTTTATGTTGGCATCTGGGTCAACCAAAACGACATCACCGATTGTCTGGGATGACTCTACTCCCAGTAATCGTGTCGCCTTTTCGCTCGTCACCGCAAGCTGCCCGAAGCAACAAGCCGATGAAAGAGAAAGGATTAGTAAGTTGATGAATCTCATGATATTCCCGCTAACTAGCGAGTCGCCTCTTTTGTCACGATCTTGCACGCTTTGAGGCTTTCTTAGCCGCTGGCGTATTTGAAACAAACTGCTTTCCCTTCTTGGAGCCAGCACGCTTTTTGTCGTTCGTTGCTTTTTTCTGCGACGATGAAAGCGAGTCCCAAGCCTTGTCTGGTAAGTAGCGAACTGTCCCGCCTTTTCGATCAGCTTTCTTTCCGTCGCTTGTCCTCCATTTCTCCGATGTCCATTTTTCAAGACTCCGCTGCGACTCCATTTTTGCCATCAGTCTCTGTAGCCTCCTCCGGCTTTTTTGTACGCCAAGGCAAGCATCTGAGCTTTCCTGGCACTCCATTGCCCTGGCTTGCCGCCCTTACCACCAGCCTTAATCCTTTTGAAAAGACGCTTTCGCATCTCAGGCTTTGTGTAGTTGCCAGCCTCGTTGACCTTTGACTTTGCCTTGCCTTCTCCTGATGGCATGTCAGTCTCGTTTCTTTGTGTGCTTCTTAGTCAGCTTGTCCCGCAATTGGCGTCTAGCATTATCGTCTTTGCGACACTTTTCGTCTAACTTGCGATTGCTAGACCTAGCATTCGTTTCGAGGCGATCAAGGATGTCTTTAGCGATTCGCTTTTTCTTCACTGGGCCGCGCGATGCGTCCACCTTCACCATGCCGTCAATGCTCATACCCTTGCGGATTGCGGTTTCTTTCACATCGCTCGTACACGATACCCATGCGCCTGGATCGCCATACTTCCCTAACTGGCCGTTGTAGGTCTTGCCATGAGTATTGATCCCGGCTCGACGAGCGATTTTTACGATGTCAGCAATGTCATCATCGCCCATCGACGCCATCCTCTTGTTTTCCCTTCGGCAGAAGTCGCTGTCAGTGTTTTTTGACACAGGCGGCTGCTGGCTGGCGAGCATTGCTGCCATGTTTGGAGAATTGCCGTCTTTGATTAACTGATCGTAAATCTGACGCAATCCCTCGCGATCCATCTCTCGCTCGATCATTTCAACTCGTTGACGACTCACTCTTGCAATTCCTCTGATTGGGGTTCTTCTGCCGGTTGGGGCGGCGCATTCATTTGAATTAGCAACTGCTGCTCATCTTGCCCAAGCAAAAACTGACCAACTTCCATGTCCATTGCGCGGCCCATCGCCTTCATGTATGCGTTGTATGGGCGAGTAACGCCTGACATCATCGCTTGCTGAATGACCGGCAGGATGTACTGGCCGATGTCAGTCAATTGAGCAATCTGAGTATCACGGTTTGGCTTGCGAGCAGTGCCAGCCTCTACTCTGTACCGAAAGTCTCTGGTGATGCGGCTAACTTCCGTCGTCAATATCTGCTCTTCAAACACTCTCGCCGCCGTTTGCCCAACCACCGGAGCAAGGTCGTCAAAATTAGCCGTGTAACGCATCGCTTGAATTTCCCTAGTCGCAGAAAGCGACAACCAGTCTTCGACACGCGATGCCATGTCGTCAGGGCGCACGTTGATGTTCTGCTGGCGATACTGAGCCTCCGCAGCCGAACGCATCTGACGACCCGACATTCCGTACATTAGTTCAGTGAGGCCGAGGGCTTTGTCGATTTGCTCGTTTGCCTGGGCAGTCATGGACCAAATATCTATAGAGAAGTTTGGAGCCTGCAAAAACGAAATTGTCTCATTCAGGCTCTTGCCAGATATTCTTTCCAGATCAATGACGCTGAATGGTCCTTTGCCTCCCGTCAACTGCTGGCGGATGTTTTCACCAGCCTCTTTGAGTACGCCGACATAAATCTTTGATCCCGATGCGACCTTGTCGGCAATAAAGCTCATCGTCCAATTCACGAACTTGAGCAATCCGATGCACGGCTTGACCATCGAGATCGGCCACACTTCTCCTGGTTTGTCGTAGAAGCTGAGTCGGCAGATAGGCCAACCACCATCACTATTCACATCATCCCAGAAAGGCACTTCCCAGGAGGTCTGCTGCAAAACGAAATCGAGATCGTTTGTTTCGAGAACCTGTGGAGAAAGATTTAAGGGGTAAGGACACTGCTCGCATATTGCGAGATGAACAAAGTCTCCAAGCATTTCCAGCCCTTTGACCTTACTGTCCTTCTCTTGAAGTTTGAGGTTTTGCCCTGCACCAGCTTTTGAGTACACATCGTAATACTCAATCAGATCATGCGTCACGCCAGCGTAAGTGCCATCGCCGTTGCGTTTGCGACCACTCGCACTATCCGTCGCTGCCATTCGTGCGTACTTGCCTTTGAGCGAACCCTTGGGCAATCCAAATTTCTCCTCCACCTGATGGACCGGCTCACACTGACGAAGAGCAATCCAAGTCACATCACGCCAGTATTTTGCGTCTGGATCGACCAGCAAGTCCTTATTCGAGCGATAGCGACTGCGTGCCATCTTGGGACCGCCTCCCGGCGGTTGCTCTACCTTCACCTCCATCAAGCCAAGTCCAGTGATGATTGCCTCGGTGATGGCAAGCCTAGCTTCGTCCTGCTTGCTGCCCTCTTGCTGGATGTAGTTGCTTAAAGACTCAAGAATCTTGGCATGGTCCCGGTCAATCACACTCGCTTTCTCGTCCATCTGCACAGACTGAGCATATTGCTGATAGAGAGCCTGCACTGACTGAACGATATATGGATCGGTCACAACGCCCTGCTCAACAGCCTGGGTCATTGCCAGCAACTGAGTTGCTTCCATGTTGCCAGCGTAAAATGTGTCAATGCTGATTTCGGGATTGCTCCGTGGAGTTACTGCAATCACCGGATTTTGGTGGTACAGAACCGGCCCAAAGATGGCGACCGCTTCAAACAAGCGATTCACGCTCATTTCAAATTGAGGCAGTTGAACATCGGGAGCTAGAAAACCATCGTGATCACCGCCACCACGCATCTGGGAACGCATCGACGACCACATGTGATTGATTGGACCGTCAAAGAACTCCATTGCCTCGTCCGCATAAACGTCGAACTTCTTTTTTCGCTCTTTACGCGCAGAGGCAAACACTCGTTTCCAACGGCTCACAATCGGTTGAAGCGGATACTTCTGCTTTCCGGTTGGCTGATCGTACCCATCCATGTATCAATTCCTATTGTTCAAGCGAAGCAATCCGTTGCTCAATCTCTTCCAGGCGAGCGTAGAGTTTAAGTTTTTCGCTAGTGAACTCCCAAACGCCGTCAATGCTGTTTCGCAGATCAGGGTTATCCACTAGCCGTGGATCATCAACGTGATAGACATCTGCGTATCCGACAGATCGGAAAGCCAGTGAAACCTGGCGGTCTTCAACCGATGTGATAAAAGCAATGTCCTCGTTGTTCTTTGACATCGAGCAGCCGTAGTAAAAAATTACGGTTTCGCCACGGCATGGCTTGGGCATCTTCCATTGCTCAGGCTCAACCGGAGCAATCTCTTCTTCTATGACTGCGGTTTGCTCTGGCTCGACTGCCTGAACTACTTGCTTTCTCGCTACTTTTTTAGCCATCAATTGATCCCTCTGGGCCTAGAATTATGGTGCTAGTCACACCATATGGATTCGCAGCCTCCTGCCGCTTTCTTTTCCGACGCCAGTAATCTCTCACTCGGCGTTGTCCTGGGGTCACCTTCACGCGACGACCCTTTGGTCTGATGTAAGGCTGGCTGGCGTCATTCAGGTAAGCGCTGAGATACTCCAAGCACTCGATTAGGTGAGTATTTGAACGCCGATTGCCTGTATCGGTCACAACGCCATTTACCTTCTTCTTCCTGAATCGCTTCATCTCGCGATCAAGATTGGGGCAGCGATCAAAGTCCACCAGCAACTGCGGCGCGCCAGAGCCAGCAACTGCAAGCATCCCTCTGGTTATCTCTTCGCGATACTGAATGACACTACAGCCTGGGATGAAACGATGCTTGGTTTCCACGCACCTGACATCCAATCGGTCCATTTCACGCTCGTAAGCTTCCCTCGGAGAAATGCCCGTGTCGATTGAGGTCAGATTACCACCATGAGAGTCAATCAAAAATGTTTGAAACCAAAAGCTATTGGTCACCTTTTCGAGTGCCTGGGCAATCAATGCTGCGGTGCATTGATGAATGTAGATTTCGTCGTAAACCAAATGCCACTTTCCGCTTGGTGGGGTGGCAATCATCAACGCAGCGCCAGTATCGTGACCAGGGTCAACGGCAAGACGCCTGCACCAATCGAGAGGCACTTCTCGGTCGTTCAGGTATTTATCTACTTCGCCCCCAAGCTGCCCTGAATAAGCATCGACGCCATGTATTCCTTGCTTGAACCCTGGGTACATCAATACAGAATCTGTGACTAATTCGCCCAACGCTCGCTTACGATATACGTCGTCACCCATCGACTTCCAGCCAGCGACCGCAGCCTTCTTAGCGTCTTCGGGAAGATACGGGTTAGCCTCCATCGAGATCCGGTACACAACTGACGTTGGCTTGTCGCCTCCACGCTCATAGCTTTCTTGCTGCGACTCCGCTCTCTCTGCGAATCTCGCCATTGCATCGTTCGCATCATGCGGCAATGCAGACCAGATCAACCGCCCTGCACGGTCAATCAATCGACCGGCGGCTTCGGCATACCAAGAGGGATCTAGAATATCTTCATCAAACGCCAGCAATGAAGCCTGCCAGCCCTGTTCCGGCTTTGAGGCACTCGAAAAAGCCTTTATTTCCCAGCCCGTCTTCAAGAACACATTGCTAAAAATGTTTTTTGCTCTGTCTTGCCAAACAAACTTTTCCACCATCCTTGGAGGAATCAAAGGCGGCGCTGGCTTTGCTTCTTTCTTTCTAGCAACGTCCTGCGGAACCCAAGGGCGATACACTCTCCATAGCCCTGTTTCTGCATCTCTGATGACTTTGAAGGCGCCAGCCTTGAAGAGGTAGGGGTATATTACGTTGCCGATGTGCCATTGCTTGTACCCCACGATGCCAAGCACTCCATCTCGCAGCGGATACTTGCCATGCGGATCTTTTCCGAGAGCGGCTCTTGCACATTCGACAAACGCCGCAAGAGACTTTCCACCACGGTTGCCACCCATTAACATGCACTCAGGAGCATTGCATCGGTGAAACTCATCCTGGGTTGGCTGCGGAACATACAGATTTAACGCCTCGATTCTGCGACTAGCGATTTCATTCGCTACACGAATCGCCTTCCGTTTTGCGTAACTGTTCCTTTCAGTTGACGGATTCACTATCGCCTCCTGACGCATCAACAACATCACCAGTGATCGTAGGGATCGCCGTGGAAGGAAGGTCATTTCCCTCTTGGTATTCAACCAGATACTGTTTCATGACTTGCAGCAGATCACGCTCTTCCATCATGTCTAACTGACGCTCAGTCAATCCAAGCTTGGTTACTTTCCCGGCTAACTGCATCATCATGTCATGAATCTTGACACGCTTTTGAGAGCCAGGATCACAGGCCAAGTAGGTCGCAAACAGATGCTTTGCCCAACCATTGACTCCACCAAACGGCTTCATCAGCGATTCAAAAACCTCATTGATGTGTGGATCAAAGCTACCGCCAGAAGAGAGGTTCCCTAACGCCTCAAGACCTTCCTGCTCGACCTTCTGCAATTCTGCATCCAGACCCTTCTGCTTTTTCTCTTGATCCAGATTTGATCGACATGCTTTGCAAACGTCCCGATGACCGTCTTCCTTGGACGAGTCGCGATGAAAGTCATCAAGCTCTTTTCTCGCACCACAGTGAGTACACCACTTTGCACCGCTGCTTTTAACAGCCTCGATAGGGTCTGGAATGTCTTCTCTGTATGCCATTTTGAATCCATGAAAAAAGCGGACGAACCAACAATGCGGCTCGTCCGCTCAGAACAACAATCATGAACCGTCGATCAGCGTGAACTAAACCCAAACAGGGGCGAGTTCAACGTCGATCAGTGCGTCTTCAACACCAGTCGCATCGGCTTCAAGCACTGTGCCGAGAATCAAACCGTCATCGGTTCCAACCGCGCCTTTTGCAAGACGACCGGATGCACCAGCCTTGATCACATCACCAACCACCAGGGTTGGAGCGGACGACGCAGGCTGCTTGACTTGAGCCGGACCACTGACGATTGCATAAAACAAGTCGTCATCTGCAACACCAGTGGTGGCATTGATGGCGGGATCAACAACCAAGCAGCAGCGGTCGCCAGCGCCTGACAGACTGATCGTCTTGCCAAGGCCAGCAAAGCCGGATGCCAAATCGACTTCAACAACTTCACCGGGGTAAAGCGTTGCGCCAGTTTCGTTTCTCAGGATACGAGCAGTGATCCGACGACCAACCGTTCGCTTTGTCATGTTGAATGCGGCGGCAACTTCCTCGGTCACAGGGAAGGTGTACTCACAGCCCTGCAATTGGACGTTGATTAAATCGCCAGCATCGTTCTTGCCTTGGATGGTATCACCCAAGCCACCGAAATCTGCTACTGAATCTAGCATTTGTAAAATCCTTTATTGATTGTGTGGGGTGACACTTAAACTGCGCTGAATGGTTTCCAGATGCAGAAGTTACGAGGCGACTGGAAACGCAAGTTCGACAACGTGCTGATAGCAACATTGAGCGACTGAGTATTGATGTCATACTCGGGACCGTCCAACTCAAGCAGATTGTCAGTCATGCCCATCAATTCGATTGCATTGATGTTCACACCGTAAGCAAATCCGCTGGTGCAAGCGTGCTCCGCCGAGAGTTCAACTCCGTCCAGACGCACCACATTGCGAAATCCGAGATCGACAAGCGACCCTGGTGCGCTCTTAACTTCAATGGTTTGACGACCATCGTTGAAGTCTTTCAGGTCAACAAAGAGTTGACGATCCATGAAGACGTTGGTGATCTGAGAATCAATCGAGCTATTACGCTGACCATGAGTCAGACCGTAACGAATCGCTTTCTCAAGCTTTTCACCAGTCGTCGAGCCGCTAAAGCTCGTCGAATCGCGAACCACAACCAATGGAGTCCAGAAATCGTAAGCACCTTGCCCATTCTGAACACCTTCGGGCCATGCGACGTTCGCTTCTTGCGATCCGCCATACGATCCAAGAGCGCAATTCAAGTCGGCATAAACCGCTGTTGAATCAGCAACCTTATCGGCTTGGTCTTTCGTTCGCTTACCACTGGTGGTGATGGTTTCACCATTCGTCTTGGCGAGCGTTTTCAATCCATGCCATGACTCAGACGCTGCTGCGTCATTTCCATCGACGTAAAACTGAGGACCAAGCGCTTGCATCATCGACTGCTTGAGTCGCTCGCTAAAGCCATCAAGAATCTTGATGATCGCAGCCTCGCCACGATTTTTCTCAGCCTCACGACGCTTGATCGAATCAGTACACTCGTAGCCTCTGTAGTCCAAGGCAGCTTGCTTGAATTGGTTCGTGGCAACGAAGTTCCTGCTGCCAAGCCCGGTGGCCGATGAAACTGCGTGATTGCGGTACATCACATTCCACTTCAAGCCTTCACCGCCATGACCAAGGCTAATTCGGCCAGCGGATTCAAGAAGCGCCATCATGGCGTAGTTGCGCTTCGAGGCATCCTCGATTTCACGCAACAGCTTGGGCAGCGTGCTATGGAGGCTACGTTGCCAACCATACCTGTCGAAACTTTGATTCTGAGCCATTGTTTGCCTCCCTTGCAAACCTCGGTGTGATTACTCTTGCCCTGTCATCAATGCGGCAAGAGTTTCTTCTCCAAACGACATTTGCGCTTTCCCTGCTGGATCTGCGCCACTCTCTGCCGTAACTCCGTTGAATGATTTCTGCGGAGTGCGGCTTGTGTTTTTCCTTCCTCGCATTGCACTCCGCTGCTGATCCGCTGTTTGCTGAACAGTCGGCTGTGGAGTTGCTGGTTGCGAGGCAGCAGATGACTGCTGGTTTCCTACGCCCATTACCATTGAGGCGTAGCGAATCTGGCTTGGGACCGACTGGATTCCATCCCTCGCAAACTGATCCATGTGTCCAAGGAACTGATTTCCCTGCTCGCTGTAGATGAAATCGCCAGACACTGGGTCAGTGAGAAATTGACCAGTTGCAGGATCTCGTTGATAAAGCCAATTAGCGTTTTGGTTGACAAAGTTGTCTACCTCGGAACGCTCCATAGCCTCTGTTTGCTTTTGCGTGTAACTCGACTCGAAATTCTCTCGAATCATTCGCTCTACACGCTTATCCACAGCAGCAGCAAACTGCCGTGGGTCTTGCAAAACGTCTTGCCACTGACGTAACTTGCGATCAATCCCCATGATTTTTTCGCGTGTTGCGTCGTCAACGTGATCTGCAACAACTCGGTTGCCTTCTTCGTCAACCTCGATGTACTGATTCGCCCAACTTGGATCTTGCCAGTCGGTTACCAATTCCGATAGCGGATCTAGCTCTTCCTTTGGCTCAGGCGCGGGCTGCGGCTTTGCTGGTTCGTGATTTGATAGTTGATTTTGATACCATTTAAGTTGGTCAGCGTATGTTTTGATTTGCTCGTCACGCTGCCGGTTGGAATCAACCAATGCCCGAACTGCATTATCGACATCGTCAAACGTCTGAAATCCAGCGTCCTCTAACTGAGACTGCCATGCAGGCTTGGCGTCAGCGGCATCCATGCCGCCTTCGCCGTCTTCGGAACCGGACGGGGCTTCCGATTCCGAAGGCAAGATACTTTCAGGCTCCGAAGAATCTTCCTGAACATCTAGCTCCGCTTCCGCCTCTGCGAGAGCTTCCTGCTCGACTTCATTTAGTTCTTCGTCGCTCATTTCGTAATCCAGTGAGTTATTGGGGATTTCACTGGATCTTGCAAATCAAAAACTTGCGTTCAACTAACACAGCAGAAAACGGCCAGAACTGGACGGGAATACACAACCTCGGGGAATGCTTTTCTTATGAAAAGTGAATCAGCAATTGAAAACAAAGCACTTATGCCTCTGACAGATTTGCGGCATGAGCTTAAGAAAAAAGGGATCTTAGATGTACCACGAAGTACGGTGCGAAACTGGTATCTGCTCGGAGTCTCTACGCCCAAAGGTCGAATCAAACTCAAGACTCGAAAAGTCGGAAACAGAAGAATGTCGTCAGTCCAATGGACGATGGACTTTCTTAATCAACAGGACTCAACTTAACGGAGTCACGGATGGCGAATGTACTCGTAATTGGAGACACGCACGCGCCGTGTCTCCTCGATGGTTATGTCGATTTTTTATTGAGGTGCTATGAGTTTTGGGAATGCAATCGCGTAGTCCACATCGGTGACTTAGTCGATAACTGTGCGCTAAGCTTCCACCTCAAAAAGCCTCATCAAAAAGACCCAGTTGCCGAATACGAAAAAGCCCTGGTGCAAGTAAAGCAGATTACCGATGCCTTTCCGAAAGCAGACCTTATGCTCGGAAATCACGATGTCTTGCCATACCGCTGGTGCAATGAAGTTGGGATACCTGAATCAATGATGCGGGACTTTTCTGCTGTATGGCAATTGCCAAAGAAATGGCGGGTCTGGCCCAGGTTTAGCCAACTCGTAATCGACAAAGTGATCTACCAACATGGGGATCGAGGCAAGGGATCTGCCATCCTCAACGCCAAGGCAGAGTTCGCCTCATGCGTGCAAGGTCACCATCACGCAAAATCTGAGATCATTTTCTCGGCAAACCTAAAAACTCGGATCTTTGGTTGCCAGACCGGATGCGGCGTCGATTGGAAACATCACGCGCAAGAGTATGGAAAGAAGTATTCAGCCAAGCCAATCATCTCGGCGGCGA
>Ga0208150_1000238_pt1 | contig 21711 bp, 25 predicted proteins | sample DEB08_DNA_8_FD_184534 | JGI IMG/M metagenome (GOLD analysis project Ga0208150, IMG submission 184534) | Aqueous microbial communities from the Delaware River and Bay under freshwater to marine salinity gradient to study organic matter... | ecosystem: Environmental > Aquatic > Marine > Coastal ...
CATAAATACTCCGTTAAACGGTCTGCAAAATGTTCGCCCCTATCCCTTTGTTTTTGTTGGTAGTAATTTAATTCTGATATGCTTGCCGTTTGGCTGTTTTCTGCATTACTTCTATAAACACCACCCCTTGCAACTTGTACCCCAACATCAGGTATTAATTCGCTGTAAGTGTACCACGCCAAACAAGGCGCAATCCAAGTGTCGGTTAATGTTTTATAATTACCCGTTAATGAACTTCCTGCAATATCACTTGAAATTTTGTTGTATAAATCACTGCCCAAAATTGGTTCAATGTACATTCTTTGAGTTGCTAAAAGTACACTCCTAATTTTAGCATCGTCTACATTATCATTTAATGGGGTAGTTTCTTTTAAGAACCCCAAACTAATAAACATATTTTGCGTTATACTCATCTTTTTACGGGTCTATTTTTGGTTGTTGCTCTTGTATCGTTTACCCTATTTGCCACGTATGGCACATTACCAACGGGTCTTGCCTTTGGCTCATCATAACTTTTAAAAAATAATTTTCGCTTCCAAACGTGCCTACAATTATAACTACCCTTGTACCAAAATAAATTATAACTACCAAAATCTGGATTTGATAGATTTTCTATTAATTCTCTTTTATAAACTCGATTGCCATTTTTAGCGTTATCAATTTGAGTTATGCAAAAGTTTCTTGATGTATCTATTAAATCAGGCTCGCCTTTTCTTTCTAATTGTTTAGCTAAAGAATATTGATACCTAACTAACCACATACCCGTTTTATCTTTGTTTTCTACATCGTATTTTGATGGTTTGTTAGGTGTTACTCCCCAAGCATCTAAATCATTGCTTAAATTAACTTGGCTCATTTTAATACTTAATTCATCATCACCATCGCAATCTTCTTCTTCAACACAAATAAACCCATCGTTTAACAAGTCATCTTCACTTTCGCCTAAAGCATCCAACTCCGCATTTAACCACTCGCTTTCTTCCTCTGTAAGTATTTTAAATGGTGTTGGCTCGGCTGACATTCTAACCTCTTTCATTTGTACTTCAGGCGCATCTTGAACGGGTTTAAATGGCATATAATACAATGCGCTTGATAATTCCATATACTGCAAAATAGGGTCATAGAAATCAATCAAATCGTTTTGAATTGGTTTGATTACCGTATTTTGAAACAACTCATTTGCAGTTCTAATTTCATCTGCATTATTACCTAACCCTGTTGCTTGTCTTATACCTAATAGCATTGGGCTTGTTACCTTGTGAGCCACCAAAATATTATCTCTTATTTGGGTTGCCATTTGCTCATATTGCTTATCCGCATCAGGTAACTCGGCATTGTATATTTCTGCACTTCTTTCTTTAGAATCGTTGTACATAAACACAATCTTTTCGCCATGTGTTCCTGTAAACTTGTCTTTAAAAAGTTTTTCAATTTGCATTCTTTCATGTGGATCAGGTATTCCGTTATTGAATTGAACAATAGTTGCCCCACTAAATCCGCTTTTAATATTACTTAGATGGTAGTTAGCCAACTCAATATCCATTTCAGCCCATTTAACGCCGCCTAACCATGTAGGTGTGCCAAAATAAAAGCTGTCAGGTGCATAGTTTCTATAATAATAGATAAAGTTACCCGCCTTTGGCTTGTCAGGATTCCAAGACTCTATCTCAATAGGTTTAAATTCTTGTTTACGGTGGTCATCCCAATTGGCAGAATACCAATAAGAAGGTATTAAGCCATCTTCATCAGCTTTATTTGGTAATAAAGTGTTAATTGGCATATGTTCAACCTCTGTAATTCTTCCTGCTCTATCGGTGGTTAGTTGTAAAGCCCCGTTACCCTGCTCATAAACGTCTAAAATAAATTTCTTTTGTTCTTCTTTATTGAATACCGCCTTAAATTTGGCTAAACCTATTTTATCTCTTGAATGAGTAAATAAGCCCTGACCATAAATACGGTCTGCAATACCTGAAATTAACGCATAGTTAAGGCTTGAGTTTTTGTATAGGTAATTAATGTAGTTAAAGTACCCCGTTGGTAGTCTTTGGTCTGTGCCATAGCCAACCCATTCTTTATTTCTTTGAATACTTGCTAAAGGCTCGTTATCCTCTTGTAAGTTTACAATTGAAAATTCGTATTTATTTGTAGGTTGTGTTCTTTTAACTCGGCTCATTTACGTTGTATATTGTTGTAATTGAATTAGCATTATAGGTAACGTCTGTTTTATCGTTTACAAAACAAAGTTCATTGTAAATTAAATCTGAACCGCTGTAAATATTTAACTCATAAAACCCGTCAGGCTCACCCGCTAACCCATCATTTAAAAAAAACTGAAAATATCTTTCTGTTATCGCTGTGGCTTGAGCAGAAATAGTAGTTTCTTTTTTGGTGGCTTGATTTGTAAATATTAAATCATAAGTAGTAGTGCTTGTTAAACTTTCACCACGTTCGTATAAGTTAATAAATATGTAAGCTGTTGTAGTACCTATGTATATCATGCTAACCTAATAACGATTAATATCCTTTGTTGTTGTTATTTAATGATTTTACTAAATTTGTATAGTTTAAAAATTATAGCTAAAATCAATAGAACCAATAACTTTATACTGACTTTGGTTTAAATGAAATACTCAGGGTTGAATCTATTGTAGCTATAATTAAAATATTTAATCGTTTATTAAAATATAATAAAAAAAAGGGGCTACAAATTGCAGCCCCTCAAAACTAAAACTAAATATGAAAGAGAGAATTACGAAGTTACTACTGTAGCGTTTGAAATGTCATCTGTAACAAATGGGGCTGCTTGTACTTCACTCGCTGTAAAGCTAAGAACGTACCCGCTTAAATCACCTGCCGCTGTTCCTGTTTGACCTGCAACGGTTGTTACATTTAAGCCTTTTTGAAAGCCTAAAAGTAATTTGTTATCGTTGTTATCAACTACAATGCAATGAGGTCTACCTTTTGCCAATAACTTAATTTCATCGCTGTCGGCTGCCCTTAATTTATGTAAAGTAATTTCAAGGGCTTGCTCATAAAATAGAGTACCGCTTTCAGCAGATGCTGTTAATGTTTCGGTTAAGTTTCCTGTATAGTCGGGTAGTTCGTATCTGTAAAGAGTTTTGCCTGTTAGCCCTGTTGAAATTGCCCCGTTTGAAACGGTCAATCCTGTAAGGTCGCCAAAGTCAGCAAAGTAAACGGTTTTGATACCGCCTACTTGCTCTTTACATTCCCACAAACGCCCTGATGTTAAATCACAAGCCATTTTGAATTTCTTTTAATTATGAATAATATACTATATTGCTCCCGTTGGTTAATTGCGTGCCACCTGTCATTCTTGCTACAAATCTCACATTATCTGAGCCGTCAGTTGCAGCCATGTCCACAACTCTAATTTCTGACATATCAGTCATTATGTTTGTACCAAAATGTAAATCTGATTTTCTTGCAGCAACCATTTTATTAGCACTCATTCCGTTTGCTATTACAATTGGAATACCTAAGTAATCAAATGGTTTTTCTCCTACATAAGATTCACCTCTGTAACCTGCACCTGTTCCTCCTGAATAGCCTGCACCAACTGCGGCTGTTGCTTGTTGATATAATTTAGCTGCTGAGATTGGCACATATATTTTAATATCATCTGCACTGTATAACGCATCAGGAATAGCTGCATAAACTTTTCCTATTTCAGCTAATATATTAGCTGCAGTTAGAGTAGTACCTGTAACATCAATTACATCTCCGTTAGCCGCTAATTTAGCTTCAAATCCGCCAAATGATCCACCCTGCCAAACTGCTACCTCAAAATCTTTAGCAATTAATTCTAAGTTCTTTTGAATGAAAAATTCTTGGAAAGAAGAAGGTAACTCTTGGTTTAACAATGCACCTCTCATTTCTAATTTCTCCCATTGACTGCGAAAATCTTTTTTACAAAGTTGGATGTTTACTTGCAGGTCGGTGGGCTCTAATACTACATCGCTTAAAGATACATCGCCTGTTGGTGTAAAATCGCACGAAGCCACTGATAAAAATCCTGTCGTGCCTAAACCTAAATTTCTAATGTTTAATTTATAATCAACGTTTTCATGTATAGTAATTACATTATCGTTAATTGTGTTACCTTGCAATATTGCAGGGTAAAAATAACCTGCGGCTTTTGTGCCTACAAAATTACCTGATAAAGTTGTTTCTGTTGCCATTTTTTTAATTAATTTAATTTATTTTTAAAATATTCTATTCTTTGACTTAAAGACATTTTTAATAAATCGTCTTTTGTTATTTGTTTCACTGTGTTTTTTTCAGGGCTGTGTTTTACCTTGTCCATTGGTTTAGATAATTCTACCAACTCATTTGTAATTACATCTACTGAACCTGCAACGGCTGAAAATTTCTCATCAATCAAACCTTTTAAAGTTGATAATTCAGCCTTTAATGATTCAATTTCTTTTTCAGCTTCAAACTTGGTTTCTTTAACCACGCTTTCAATGATTGCTTTTGCTTGTGGGCTTTGTGTTGGGGCTGCTTCTGCTACTGCGTTTGCATCTTGCTCAACATTTGTGCTTTCTTCTTCAACATTTGCAGGTGTGTAGTTTGCAACGATTCCGTCATTTTCTACAACCAACATTGAACCATCTGCCAAAACGTATTCACCAACAGGTAACGGCATTTGCTCGCCATCTGCCATAATAAATACTTCAACGCCTGCTGCCCATTCATCGGCAGGTGAAGCGATGTTAGTAACACCATCTTCAAGCATTGATTCAACCATGAATTTTACTTCGTGAACTAGTGCGGCTTCTTCAGGTTTAAGGCCGTTTTCATCTGTATTGGTTAATTGATGTCCTAATTTTAAAAGGTACTCACCAATAGTTTCTTTGATATTTTTTTCTGCCATTTTTTAATTATTGCTTAACCTAATAACTAAATAAATGGGCTTGTGTTGCATTTAGAAACAAAAAAGCCCAAAGGAGGGACGCCTTTGAGCTTTTAATATTACAAAAAATCATAATGAATTTTAAAAATTCACAATACAAATATAACAAATTGTATTTTACAAAATGTTATAAAATTGATTTATACAAATCCATTCTGAATTTTGTCCATCTATGTGGGTTGTAATGGTCTAAAATTTCCTCTTGCAATCGTTTAGAAATTTGCTCAACGCTTGCTCGGTCTTTTAAAAGTAATGTTAATTTATCTGTCCAATCTTCATTTGGCTCAAAGTAAATAATGTTTTCGCTTTGAAAATCTAAATATGGTGGTGTTTTGGTGGTGCAAATTAACTTGCCCTTTACACCCGCCTCAACTACTTTTAAATTTGATTTGCAACTGTTAAACTTTGTGGGTAATAAAGGAGCAATTGAAATGTCGGTGTCATCAAATAAAGTGCCGTATGTCCATTCGTCTTTTGGTTGCTCAATTTGAAAGCCTAATTCTTTGTATTTTTCAACATAGGCCACCGCATTTAGTTTGCTGTAATCTACCTTGCTAAATTTCAAATCCTCAAAATGTGTTTCACCTCCAAAGAAAGATATTTTAACCTTGCCTTTTCTTTTTGGCGATGGCTTCCATTGCATTTCATCGGTGTTAATTATGTTGGGTATTACCGTAACTCTTTTATTATAAGGTTTAATCATTTTAGCCAACCTTTTATTGGTGGTAATTATATGGTCAACACATCTAAAAGTTTTTATTGTTTGTTCTTCAAAGTCTTTATTGTATAAATGGCTTAAAATATGATGGTCGTCTAACTTCCAATAGTCATCAATATCTAACACTAATTTTACATGTGCTTTTTTTCTCAACCAATCTGTTATTCTTTCAATTTCTTTAAAGGCAATAAACCTTGTAAAAATTATCATATCAATTTTATTTAAATCAGTGTTTAAAATTGAAGATTGACTTACGGTGGTTAAAATTTCGGTGTCGGGGTAAGCCGCCTTTAACATAATATGCGGGCTAATTAACCTGTGGTAATTTATCGCCCCTTTCATTGTTGCTGCTGTTAGTATTCTCATCCTATAATATATTTACCTTTGTTTTCAATTTGTAATTTAGTTAATGCTACATATCTAATTGCATCGCAAGCATGGTTGTAAAAGTCAATCGGTTTGTTTATCATATTACCGTTTTTATCCTTTTGCCATTTGTAATTCCTAAACTCTTTAATAATATTTGGTGAGCCTTTAACTATGTTTATTTTGTGACGTTTTAAGATATCAATTCCATTCTTGATACTGTCAGCACCTTTTATAACTCCTTTAGCGTTAAAACCCATTAAATAGATTTCTTGAATACTCTTTGGCTCGGCTGAATCGCAAATTATTTCCATCCGCCTATCAATGTTAAAACTTTTTAAATAGTTGCCTATTTCTTGATTTGTTAAACCTGTTTGGTATAATAATTCTTGAAGATATATTTCACCCTCAAACATTCCAAATTTAATTAAAGCGGTTGGGTCATTCGTATAGCCAAAATCTAATCCTGCAGCCGCCCATTTGCATTCAGGCCATTTATCAACTTCATTAAAATTAGCAAATATTTGTCCCTCTATAAATCCTTTTAACCCTAAACCGTAAACTCGCCAATAGTTTTCATCTTGGTCTTTTATCCTTTCAATTTTTTCAATTAATTCTTTAGGTAAAAATGGATTGTCTAAATAAGTAGTAATAAAGAAATCGCACTCATTTTGTTTTTTAATATCCTCAACCCAAAAATCTTCTGATGGGTTGTAGTCAATTATAACTTTGTCGGTTGTTCTAATATCCAACTGAAAAAACTCTTCGTAGTTTATTTCATTGGCCTCATTTATAAATAGTATATTTCTTTTACGGCCTCTGATTTTTTGGGCTTGGTCTACTGAAATAAATTCAAAAAGGTTTCCGTTTAATCGGTAAATGTTTTCTGTTTTGTTATGCAAAGATTCATCATATAAATCTGCATTTTGAAGTATCTCTATAAAATCTCGATACACTGAACCCCTTAATGATGGAAATGATTTACGACAAATGGTAATGGTTTTACCCTTGTGTAAATTAGCATAATAAACTAGCCAAATTAAAATATTATAAGTCTTGCCGGACCTTGTGCCACCTTGCTCAATTACATACTTGCTCTTTGAGTTTTCAAGATGCCAAAATACTTTATTTGTTTTGAGTTCCATCAATAACCCTAACCACTAATTGATTATCTGTATCGCCTGTATGCTCAACCGTTTGTTTATCCTTCCAACCGTAGTTAGCCTTTAAATCGAATATTAAACCTGTTGTGTTGCCTTCACCGTTTAATAATGCAGACACTTTTCTGTTCTGAATTATCTCGTTAATCTTGCTAACCGTTTCTTTAAACTCTTTGTGGCTTTCTTCTAAGGTGAATTTCTCCCAAGTGTAGTAGCAAATGTCTAAACGCTCAATGAACTCACCTATTGTTGGCACTCTTGGCTTTCTAACCTCAACTACTTTACCGCTTCCTGTTGGGTGTTCAACCTTAAACTTAGAACAATAGTCAATATACTTGTTCCATTCAGCTTTTATTTGCTCAACTGAAACTTTAAAGCTGCCAAATGGCCTGCCGAAATGCTCTTTTTCACTCATAATTTTATATGATTAAATCCAAATTCCTTTTTAAATATAGGTATAAAACCGTTATGGGCATCAAAATTCTGCCCGTTTTCGTGGTTTTGGTAAAAGTCAGGCATTAATTCACTTACTTTATTGCCTCCATCAATACCAATTGAGTAGATATTTTTAAAACGTTCACCTAAAAACCTAAATGCAAAGGCACTACTATTTAAACGTGGGTATTGTTTTAACCCCAAATCCCTATATTTTGTATCACATTCTAACTGAACGTAACAAGTGTTAGGCTGTTTTTGAATGTTTGGTGTTCGGGTTAAGATATATCTATAATCAAAATTGTTTTGAATAAACTTTTTAATGTCGTAGTAGATAACTTGGTCGTGAATTGCCGCAATATCTGCGTACTTTGTATGGCTAATCGCCGCATTTATAGTCCAAATATTATATTCCTGTTTTAATTCAGGTGTCCATTTCTCAATGCTGTGACCTGTGCCAACAATTAACCAATTCTTTTCGTAAAACCAACTACTGTTAGCCACGTCATCAATTCCTAATGGTTTTAAATCGTTGGTTATATTCATATTTAGTTATTTAGTTTCTACAAATTTAGCATTTTATTTAAAAGTTGGGCGGATTCAATTACAACGTCATCAACACTCTGTTTAATGCTTCCTAATTTATTTGCAAAATAAGCCTCTATGCTAAAACCTTTAGCGTTACCGCTTTTTATTTGCTCATTCCAAATTTGTTCATTATCTACTTTAACCGCAACCATCCAAGTGCCTATTGGTACATTTAACCCGTATTTTCTTGACTTGTCTTGCTCTGATTCAACTATCCAACTTTCAGCCACATAAAGCCCCTCAATTTCTTCTTGATGTTGTAAGGTGTGGTTATGGTGTGCATTGCTTTTTAAGAATCTATAAGCCGCCTTTTTAACCGTATCTTTAGAAAAATAAACATAAAACTCATTGTCCTCTGCATCCTTTCTAAAAATTTGCTTGTTAGGTATCAATGCAGCCCCAACCAATAACCTTTGCTCGTTATCAACTTGGGCTAAACTATACTTTGTCTTTTTATCTTCTGAAAGGGCTATAAAATTACTTTCTATTGCAGGCATATCTACTATGCTAATTGCATAGATTCCGCCCTCTTCTTCTTCGTCTAATATTAATTCTACTATTTGTGTCATAATGTTGCTCTTTGATTGATTCTTTTATCTAACGCTGTTTGGTTGTTTATATCTGTTTGCACTACATAGGCTCTAACATTGCTTTGCTGCCCACCTTGTGCTGCTATTTGGCTTGATGTTGGTATTGCAGTTATTGTTGGTGTTGATGGGTTAAAGCCTACGCCTGCTGAACCGTTTCCGCTGCCACCTATTGAACCTATTGAAATAGGTGTTGGGCCACCACCTCCACCGCCTCCTGAAAACTTTTGCTTTCTGATTTGATTAACTCTACCTAAACCCGCTGCAACTGCTGCTGCTGCCGCTAATCCACCCCTAACGGGTGAAGTTGGGTCTAAAGGTATAATTTGAGAAGTAAATGCTTTTTGTGCTGCTAAATAAGTTTCAACTAAAGCTGCTGCTATGTTTAATTTTTTTGTTCTTTCAAATGCTGCTTTTTGCTCTTCTTCTGTTTTGCCTTCAAATAAAGAATTAATTCCTAAGATGGTATTAGCCGCATTTAAAGCGTTCATTTCCTTATTTCTTTTTTTACCTTCTTCTATTGCTGCTTCTTTTTTTGCTGCATCTTGTTGCTGTTTTAAAAGTTCTTCTGCTGTTTTTGCTTCAAGGTTTGTAATTATATCTGCCTCTTGTTCTTTACTAAAAATTCTTCTATCACTTGAAGCCTGCTCATATTCATAAATCTTATTAAGTCTATCAATGTCTTTCTGAAAATCATCATCCTCTACATCTTGCTTGTTAAACTCATCAAACATTTCTTTTGTAGCCTGTTCCCCATCTTTTTTAATTTCATTTAATTTTAATTGCATTGATGCAATTTTATCCATTAATGAAATTACCTCTTGTTCTTGAGATTTGATTGCTTTTTCATTTTCTTCTCTTTCTTCCTCATCTCCTAAGAAAAAGTTAGCTAAAAAGCCTAATCCAACTTGGTCTGCTAAAGCTTTCATTGAAACTATGAATCCAATTTCTTCAGCTTGTGCTTTTTTCTTTGCTGCTAATTCATCTTGTATAGCTTTTAAGGTTTGTTCAGATTGCTTTTTTCTAATTTCTAAAATTTGTTCTTCTGTGTAGCCTTGTAGTGCTAAAATATTTTGTTGGCTTTCTAATATTTTTAATTTAGATTCTTCTTCTAACCTTACCTTTTCTGCGGCATTTAAATAATCTTGATTCTTTCCTGTTGCGTTTAATACTGCATTACTTATTTTATCCCAATTTGCAGCAATAACACCTAAAGTAACAACTAATGCCCCTATGCCTGTAGCAATTAGAGCTTTTTGCATATTACTTAAACTGCTAATAAAAAATTTAACTCCTTTAGAGCTTTCTTGAAATCCATTAAAAACATCTTTAAGACTACTTGCATAACCACCTGTAAATTCATCTAAACCTCTTATTAATGTTGTGGAATTTGCTTGTTGTTCGTTATAATCATTAATAACAGATATATTTTGCCTTTTTTGTTGGTTTAAATCTTTTAAGGCTAAATTTTCAAGCTTAATTTCATTTTTTAAATTTTTTATTTTTTCCGTTAATTCTTTTTGTGCTGTTAAATTAGTTTTTGATGTAGATTTTTGAGTTGATTCTGTTTTAAGTAATTCTTTTTCTAAATCTATTAATACTTTTCTTTGTATATTTAATTGCTCATTTACCTCAGATAAATTTTTTTCTGCATTTTTACTATCTACTTCGATTACTACTTGAACTGTTTTCACAATATTTTTTTTAAGTGTCTAAACATATCTCTAAACGAAAAAGGCAGGTACTCGTTACCAAATGCAAATTTTAATTCTTTGCTTGCCTTCTTTGGTGGCTTCTTAATCTTGCTTAATAATTCTAAAGTTTCTGTTATCATAATTATCCTCCTTCGGGTGCATCTAATCCTTGTGGTGCAAACGGGTCACCATTATCTGTTGGTGGTTTCCAATAGCAAATACCCCCATCAGCTTCTTCCTGCCAACTATATCCGTAAGCCTCGCAGCAATCTTTATTTGCGGCTGCACCTGCACCTGTTTCTGAATTGTTAAATGTTACAGTGCCATTTACATTAAATGAATCTATAATTAAAGCACATTTATTACCTAAGCCTGCATTGCCAACACCTAACTTAATCAACTCAACCATTGTTGACTGTGTTTCGTTTACTTTATAGTTTTGAATTGAGTTAATTCGGTAAAAAGTATCCTTAACAAATATTTTGTTATTGAATCTTAGGTTGTGAATATCAACTGAATTAAGGTTAAAATATGCCTTAATCATTCTTGCCTCACTTGTGTAAATTTCATTTAAATATTGTTTCCAATATAAAGTAAACGGTGTATTTTCGGTGGCTGAATCAACCCAAACATCAAAATTATAAATCCCTGAATAGGTGTCTGACCAATTTAAATTAAATACACCACTTGTTGCAGGTACGTCTGAATAATGCCCTGCATAACCATAAGTATCTAAAGTATTAAATGTGGTTGTGGCTTCATCATATAATTTTATTGTTGCCCCTTGTATTGTTTTCTTTTTAAAAAAGAATATTCTTGGATTGCCCTTTAAAACTGCTATTTTTCCATCACTTTGACGTGCTGTTAAATCCATCACGCATAACTCATAAATTTGAGTTGTGCCACTAATATTTATTAACCTATTGGTAGGCTCTGAAAATATTGTTTTGTTTTTATATTCACCCTCTACCAAATCGCTTTCATCTTCGTAGATAAATGAACCATACGGCTTCTTTGAAAAATCCCTTCTATAAGTTGATAAATAGTTTTTATCTTCTCGCCATTCCCAAGTCAATTTAGATTTTCTAAAATTGGTGGTTGGTATTATTTGAATTTCTTTTGATTCGTCAAGTTTATCAGTCCAATCTAAAGTTGTTCCCCTATCCATATAAATTGGGTAAGGGTCAATAATTAATTCTTTTGGATTATCTTGCTTAGGCTCAACAAACATATTAAAATGCTCAAAGATTGATTTTAAAAAGTCAATCTGAAATTCATCAGGCATATTATCTTGCAAATAAATTGTTTCACCTGTTGGTGTATTTGGTTGCTTTAATAATTCAAAGTATGAATTTTCTTTTAAATATAATGTTAATGGCGGAGAAGGGTCAATTGCTGTTATTTGCATTTTTACAACGCTGCCCACATTTAAATTTAAATAAAATATTAAATCAATTTCTTGAGTAGTAGTACCACCATCAACAACGTTAGCAATAAAGTAATTTTGACTTGTTTTATAACTTGTATTATTGACAGCAATATCAAAATTATAAATAGCGGAAAATTGACTTGCTGCATCATTACGGGTAAACTCAACAAAGGCTTTAATTTTAAATGCGTATGTACCCTGTCTTGGTGCTGTGTATTGATAATTTACATTATCATAATTATTATTTGTATCATAAGCACCACCTGTTGAATCATTATTAAATGGCATATCAAAAGCAGTGTTTGTTGATATTTGTAAATCTGCCGTTTGTATTGCCTTAAACCCATTATTTGTTATTCTATATTTAACAACACTGTGTTGTGGTGCAAGTGTTATGTAAGTATCATAAATATTAAACCCCGATGTTGAAAAAAATTGGCTATCATAAGAATAACCTGCATCTGAAAATATTTTATCAAATAATGTAACTAATTTTATTGCAGGTTTAAATTCATACTCTTTAATTGCTCCCGTTGATTGAATAATATCATTTGTATTATTACCGCCTAATGTCCATACTTTGTTATCTATACCCCAATTTATAAAAGGGTATTTAATTACGCTTTGGTCAGCACCTGCCGATATGTATGTAATATTATCATCCCAACTATTAACTATGTTATTATAAGTTAAATTATGAGCAAATGTATTTTGCCAAGTTTCATCTAAATCTTGAAGCTTCTTTTCGCCTAACTCATCTTTTAAGTTTCCCGTTTCACCAATTACAACAACCTCATAACGTTCGGTTAATAGGTTTACACTTTCAACATATAAATAGCCTTGTATTTGCGTTAAACTATCAACTTGTAATTCACATTTAGTTTTTTGGTAAATATTAAATGAACCTGTTGCTAAATTAACGTTATAAAGGTGGTTAAAGAATTTATTGTTTGTATCGGTAAATGGCAAGCTAAATGAATTACTTCTACTTGACTTTCTGCTGCTAAAATCTTGAACCTCTGAAACCTGAAAGTTTAAAGAAATATCTTCATCCGCATCAATATCTAAATAATTGGCTGCATCTGTTGATTGGTTATATGCTATAACTTGAATCATTAATTAACAAAATATTTTTTAATTTTCATCTATTTAATTTTGTGGGCTAATTTAAAAGTCAATTGTAAATTATTCAACTTATTATTTACATCCTGTTTAAACTCATAATCGGTATCGGTAATAATTACAGGTGTAAAATTCCCGTTTTCGTTTACAAATTGTACCTCTTTGCTCATTAATAATTCTTGCAACCATTCAAAATCCGAATCATTTAACCAATCTGAATTAACAGTGTATTGTTTATCTGCTTCAATCTTGTAAATGGTATCACCGCTTTCATATTGGCTGTAAGTATAAGACGCACCCGCCCCCCAATTTCCATAAGGCTTTCTAAATGTTTCTCTTTGAATGTTTAACTTTTCGGTGTGGGCTAACTCAAAGGTGTAATAATCCCAAGCACCTAAAGCATTAACCCAAGCTAATTGAATAGGTGAGTATTTTGAGCAGTCTGCAATATCAAATCTATAAGTTTTGGTAATATAATCGCCTGAATTATCAAAAATATTAATTGTGTAATAAGCCAAATTTGCTTGAGTGCTTGGCCTTATGCTTGTATTAAAACTTTGATCTTCTAAGTTTTGATAACCAATAGGAATAAATTGATATAACACCCCTGCATTTACAGCTGATTTAGTCGCCACAAAATTAGCCATTCCAATAGTTGCTCTTGTTATGTTTGCTGTGGATATTTGAGTGCCATCAGCTTCATAAAAAGTAATGCTATATCTTAAAGAAGTGCTAACTGCTCCTCTAAAATCACTTGCTAAAATTGCAGCCGTTTGATACTCACCTGCCCTTGTTTTAAGTCTTGTTGGCATATTTGTTAGCCATTGAATCTCGGTTGTATCATTATTAAATTCATAAATACCTGCTAAAGTTGGTGTTACTCCATCCTTAAATTGGTAAGTAGTGTTTATTGCTATAAATGAAGTTGTGGCTGCGCTAAGAGGTCTTTCAATAGGGTCTAATATGGAACTATCTGCATATTCTTCATAAACATCTATCTCAATAAATAAAGCCGTATCATCTCCATCTACCGTTGTAATTATTTTATGAATTTCAGTGCCTCCATCCAAATATTTAGTTTCAAAGTAGTCTTTAATTATTTGGTAAAGGTCAAAATGAACATAATCATTTGAGTTGGCTTGCTGTTTAACTTTTATAACCTCAACACCATTAACGTCTAACGTCATAACATACCTAAATTTAGGCTCTGATGTGTTGGTAGAAGATGCAGTTAATACTAACGGTTTTTGTAATGCCACAACATCATTAAAAGTATTTTGAATTGTAACTGCCATTATTTAAAGTTTTCTTTAATTGTAAAGTCTAATAATTTTTCCATTGATATTGCCAAAGCATCTTCAATTTTAGGTGTAAGTCTTTTGTATTTTAACTCAAATGCCCTTGTAAACCATTCAGAAGCTTCTATTCCTTTTTGAAATATTGATTTTCTTATTGCAAAAACGATTGACTTTCTTGAAATAAACCTACCTGATTCATCTCTTGTATCACCTAATCCTCTTCTTATTACCCACCTATCTAAATTACCTGAAGGTGGCATTTTATTTTTATAAGAAAAGGTAGTTTTTGATTTAGATTGTGCTGTTTTTGTTTTTGCATATGTACTTTCGCTACCTTTTACACCTAAATCCTGATAGATCCCATATTCAGGCATATTAATAACAAAACGAAACCCGTTTTTGTAACCCTCAAATTCATAATTAAGGCCATTGTATAACCCATTAGAAACATTCTTATCCTTTCGGGTAAGGTTTGAACGTGCCTCTTGTATTACCTCCTTGCCAAAGGTTTCAAAAGCCTGCTTTATTTCTTTGGTGTCAAACATTTATTATTCTGTTTCTTCTTGCTTTATTTCGGGTAATTCATTTACCACCTCTAAATCAGTTGAATATTTCTCATGTTTTAAAATATACCAACTACCTTCTATTTCAATAGGGTTTGCCCAATTATCATTAAACGGGTATTTTTCGCCATCTGAAACTAAATTATCATAGGCTTGGCATTCTTCTTTTATGTTTGATTTGTAATACATTAGTAAATAGAATAATAGTTATTTTGATTTTCCTTAATTCCTGATACTCTTGAATCATCATCATCAGTGTAAATTATCATTTCAGAAATATCCATTCTTGCAGCTCTTGATATACTAGGCACACCTGCCCAATTACCTATCGTTAAATATCTAGTGCTTGATGCGCCTGAAACATTTCTATTTTTTACGGCTAAATTATTTTCATAAACATCAACAACAGTTGTTCCATCAAAAATTGCGCTAAATAAGGCATGATTACTAAAAATAGTTAAAGCATCTCCTGATGTTGTTGCACCACCATTTCTAATTGAAAGAGTGCCGCCAAAAGCCCAATATCTTTTGTCTATACCAAACGCATCTGGTATTGATGGTGTTAATTGAAAATAAGTTCCATACGTCTGTCCTGTTGTAAAGTTTTTAAAATTAGCTAAATAAACAGATGTATTAGTGTTTAATGAGCCTAAATCAGCACTCAAATAATCTCCTGCCCCATCAAAATTTATATTAGGCAAGCCTCCAGCTACAATAACAACTCCGCTCGATACAATTTGAGGTTGGCTACTTGATGTTGTATTAATTGCATTTGCTGAATTACCACTTTGGTCATACCAAGTACGAACAAATCCATTTCCTGCCCCTACAAATGATAATAAACTTGTTGTATCTAAATCACCATTAGCATCAAATCCTATATCTTGTAAGGTATTGTCTGATGAACGCCTAACCTGAATTAAACTACCTTTATAAGTGGAAGATAAACGCCTAACAGAATAAGCGGCTGCTGCGTTTGGGTAGGTGTTTAAAAGACCAACAAAACCTCCACCACCACTTTGAAAATTACCAAATCCTAACCCTATCATGCTACATCATTAATTTTACCAACAATTATCCATTCATTTGCATCTATTTTTTTAATAGTTGCTCCACCCCATTGGGCTGTTATTGATGTTGCTCCACCCCATTGGGCTGTTATTGATGTTGACCCCCCTTCAACTCCGTTTAGAGTTACTCCTGTATCAGCTTGGATAGTTAATTGTTCTGCTGTTTTTTGTATAAAATCTATTTCTGTGCCTGTTGTAAATTCTACACTGTCATCTATTGGTATTGTTATAGTAGTGGCAGCACCAACATTTGTTGCTATTATAAAATATCCTGCATCATCTAAAGATAAGGTTCTACTTGTTTCAGTTTCAACAATTATTGCCCTTCTTCCATCTATTGCAGGATTACCTGTAATATCATTACCATTGACATCTAAATTACCACCGAGTTGTGGACTTGTATCTTCTACGACATTGTTAATAGAAACAGCTTGTACTCTAGAATCTGTGTAATAAAGGTTTGTGTTCTCAGGTACTACACTTGTATCAAGTGTTGTTGAAACTGCTTGATTAGAACCATTACCTAAGAATATTTTTCCGTTATTAAGATTTGGTGTGGCGTTTGACCTAAATGCACCTTGAACAAGTATAATATTTGGCGAAACAACCTTGCCAATTTTTTGAATTAAATTACCCTCTCCTGTTGGGGCTGTTTCTTGTAAAGCACCAAGACCATTAATATACAAATTTGCACCTGCTGTAAAACCATGCGCACTAAAATTAATTTTACCACTTACAGCAACTTGACCCTCACTACTTGGGTTAATGTTTTCTTTAACTATTCCCAATGCAGGCATTTTGTTGGCATCACTTGAATCTGCTAAATCTACATGAGGTTTATCACCGTTATTGCCACCTGTTAAATAAACCGCATCACCTTTGTTTATTGTGCTTGCTGTATTATTATAGACTCTGACAAATACTGCACCATCTAAATCACCTAAAAACTCCCCACTAACAGTAACACTACCTGTGATATCTATATTACCTGTTCCTGTAATATCGTTAGAGTTTAAATCTAAATTTCCGCCAAGCTGAGGCGTTGTATCATCAACTACATTGGCTAACTTACCATCAATTTGAGTTTGTATTGAACTAGTAACTCCATCTACATAATTAAGCTGTCTACTTGTTGCTGTTACCTCGTTTAATTTTGTTAAATCTGCTGCTGTAGCATTGCCTATGTTATTTCCGTTAAGGCGTAAATTACCACCTAATTGTGGACTTGTATCTTCTACGACATTTGTTAGTTTGCCATCTATTTGGGTTTGAATCGCTGATGTAACGCCATTCAAATAACCAAATTCCGTATTACTAACACCTGAATCTGATGTGTTTGGTACACTATCAATTAAATCTTCAAATTGAACTTGTGTTGGTTTGTCACCTGTTTCAAAGTAACTCTTAAGAGTTGTTCTTCCTTGTTCTGCCATTTTATTGTACTATAAATGTTGTGCCAATTTCCCAAACTCCGATTCCATCCGTAATAATACCTTTGGAAATTATTGAATCGTTGCAGCCTGTTTTAGCATATTTTACTGTTATATCTACACTTGCTGTCCATGCAAGCATTCTATCATTTTTATCTATTCTTGGTTGGCTTGGTGAAATGCTTATATCGTTACCAACTGAATAATCTTCATGGTTTTTAAATATATCACCGTTTATGAATTGCCCTACTACATCCTGAATAATATCAAACAACCTTGAATCAACTTCTAAGTCATCTGACCTATCTTCTTTAGGTAAATCAAACACTGTGATTAAAACTGTGAAAGTAACAAACCCTTTACCGCTTTGGCTTGTTTGTGGCTCAATTAATAAAGCAGGTAAGGCATCACTTTTAACATCTAATTGAATAGAATCACCATAGTAGAATGATGTTATTTGTGGGTGATTAGTTGCAAGTTCTTGAACTTCTTTAACTACCTTGTAAAGTGTTTGCATACCTTAATAACGAAATTTAGCGGGGTTTGTTATTTTTAATTTGTTTCACCTGCTGTTCTGCTTGGTCTTTTCGATACATCAAAAACATTAAAGCCTTTTCAATTGGTAGCTTGCCCGCCTCGTCTAATTTAAACACATCGTTATTGCTTAACTCAATTAGATAATGATACCAACCCCAATCTATGCTTCTGCTTGTTTGGAAAGTTTGTTTATCTCCTTTTGTGGTAAATAAGAAGCTAAAGTTATCAATAAGTCGCTTCTCAAAGTCCAAAAAAAAACCATCGCACCGTTTACGGCATCGCAAGGAAACTTTTCTTTAAACAGCTTTGGCCTGCCTTCTGTGCCTTTATACGGTTGCAACCTATACAAACCCTTTGACCTTTGAATTATTGGCCTGTAAAGCACCGCTAAAATATTATGCAGGTTTTCATTGAATCCTTTTTTCTCGTACTCTTGAATGTCGGCAAATTCGGCTGTTGTTATTTCTGAAAGGTTGCTGTGCATTGCGTACTCAACCCCATCAATTTTAACCACCTTGTGAAGTTGATTATTTGCAGTTGAAAACATATTCATTAACACTTCAAAAATCTCTTCTAACTTAGCTTTTGGTAGTTTTTCGATTTGGGTTAAATCACCTTTCACAAAAATCTTAATAACCTGAGTCATATACTCAACCTCGCTAACATCTTTCTTTTCTAAATCTGTTTGCAGTTTTAAAAAGTCTTGATATTGAAACAGTTTAATTTCAGTTAAAGATTCGGGTATTGTGAATTTAATCTTCATCACATTGATTTTGGTAAACCTTTTCAAATTCATCACGCCACTTCCTGATACAGCTGCCACAACTTGATGGCTTTAAATTGCGTTTAAATACGTCATTGTGTAACAGCCTTAAAGCCTCAATTGCATCACGTCTAACAGGGTCTTTGTAAAGATGCCCCCTAATCCTTGCATAAATACTTCTTTGTGCATCTGTAAGGCTTAATTTGTCTTTGTAGTATGGAAATAGTTTATTTAATTTCTCTTGCCTTTCGGCGCATCCGCAATCATCACCGACAACAGCTTTAACTACTCGGTCTATTCCCGTTGCTTTGGTTACTTTAGCGATGGTATCACCTAACCCTTTACTTTTTGGTCTGCCTCTTTTTGCCATTGGTTTAGTCTTTAATATGTTTTCTCAATTCTTTTTTTGCTCGTGTTATTGCGTTGTAAATGCTTCTTAAATTTATTCCTGTCTCTTCAGCCAAATCTCGCATACTTGAATCGCTTGAAACGTACTCGTTAAACAGCCTACTATCAAACCAATAAAGGTCTTTAAAGAAAAACCTAATGTGTTCAGCCAACTCCTTTTCCTCAATTTCATTTTTATTGTTACAATATAAGTCCACAAGGTTAGTAGAATATTCATGTTTAATTTTCTTCTTGCTATCTAAAAACAGTTGATTAAGCATACGTACACAAATAAATTTTAGTACGCCTTTTTCGTGTATTGCTTTTAGTTTAGTGTCATCATAGTTGTATAGCTTTATGTACATATTTTGTACAAGGTCATCAGCATTGAATTTGCTCTTGCATATTTTGTATGCTTTCTCTCTAAAAAATCTATCGTGTTTGATTGCTATCTCGGTTATGATTTTCACTCACCAAATTTAGTTAAATTCTTGAATATCAAATTTAATAAATTCTTTGCCTTTTTTTACTATCTCTTTTGTGACTTTAAGTTTGTAAAATCTGTTATCATTTATCAAGTATTTTTTTTGAATTAAATCTAATAATGGTTTTAAAGGGTTATCAATATCGCTTGCCTTGCTACTAACTCCAAATATCACTATTAAGGTTAATTTTTGGCTTTCGGGTATTGGTATTGACTTTAATTGAATAATACTATAATCAATCCAATCTTTATACTTCTGCGTTTTAAATCGTTTACCCTGCCAAGCCTCATTAACTGATAATGGTTTAATTTGAATTTCCATAAATTTCAATTTGTTCTTTGCATTTAAAAATTAGGTTTGTTTATTACTTGTTATATTCAATGTTTGTTTTCACCAACATTATACCCTTTCGCATATAATGTTGGTTATTATCATCATTTTATACCCTTTTGCGTATAATAAGCAACAAACACAAAATACAACAACACATAAACCACATTAAAACGATGGTTTATCTGCATCCGTTGGCAAACATTTAGAAACGCTTGCTTTTCATTGAAAGATAACTACCAATCAAACCGCCTAAAAGTGAACAAGCGACAATGGGCAAATATGACCATTCAAAGTTTGATATTATTTCGTGCATTGAAACTGCACCAATAGCGATTGAAACAAGCCAAGAAAGATGAACAAATGTTCCGCTTATTAAAACTTGTGGTGTGTTCTTAGCTGCTATTGCTTTCACGTTCCAAGTCCTGCAACCTATGAATATTAGTTGAGTGACAAAAACTATGATTGAATATTGAAGTACCATAAAAACAATTTGCCAACACTTCATAAAATTAAGCGGGAAGTGCAGGGCTTATTTACCGCTTGTGGCTCTTAATTAATTTATTTCGGGCGGACAATTCCGAGCCTTGAAAATCCCGCCTAATCTTATGCTTGAACGTTGTAAGTAATAAAATTTAAAACCCTCCCGCTTTTGCTTTTTCAAAGCAATTTAATTAAAAGCTGCATACACAGTTGTATTCTGTTTCGCCTCCAAAATCTATTTCATGCGTAAATGGTTGGTTTGCCATTTTTACTAAATCTGTAATTGATAAATGATTTCTAAAAGATGTATTACCATATTTATTTTCTTCTTTCTTCCACCAATCAATAAATCGTGTTCCAAACCTTATTGAATCAACTAAATTAGCGTTTGATTTTTTCCAACATAGTTCACAGTTTCCAAACTTACCATGTATATTAAGTTTAAAAGGTTGTGTTTTCCACCATCGGTTTAATTCCTTTTGACCTATGGGAGTTTCAAAATCGGTTAATAGAGGAAAAATTCTTTTTTTATCTTCCCTTATTTCTGCCCAGCTTATTCTTTTAGGCATATCTTCTTTTCTAAAACCTATTACTTTTATGTAATTATTAATACCAAAAACATCATCACATAATTTTTTACACGGAATAGTTTTTAACATCTCGCTACAATATGGGGCTTCTGAATTTGGAACGCCATCAAACTGCCCTTTGTTTTTATGCATTATTGCACCTGAAAATGGTGCAGCAGTCATATTTATATTATCCCAATCAACTATTTTAAAACCAACTCCAACTCCCATAATGTTAGAATAAACACCCTCTACTTTAACTAAAGGCATTTCCCAATAACTTTCAATGTCTTTTAAAAATTGAATAGTTTCAGGTCTTTCCATTCCTGTATTAGCAAACACATAAACCTTGTTAAAGTTTTTGTATTTTTCATTTGTTTGAATATGCCTTGCAGTCATAGCAGAACTTCTACCACCTGAAACTGTTACCATTAAATTTTTTTTCATCCCTTCTTTTTAAAATTCTTCTATTTCAAACAAATCACCAACCAAAATTCGTTGGCATTCTGCTTTAATTCTTGGCGTTACTGTTTTATTATTTCCAATTTCAACCGCTTCAACCTCTTTTTTAACATTTCTAAATTTAAACAAATCATTTAATTGCTCCTGCTCTTTTAAAAGGTTTTCACAAGCCCGCTTAACAATATTCCATTTAGCTTCGGTGCTAACTTGAATTTTACCCATTCTATCAAGCGTTTCATAACAAGCTGCAAGCATTGCAAATTCACCGTTTAGATGCTTTCTTTGTTGGTCTTTAATAAATT
>Ga0208150_1000246_pt1 | contig 21202 bp, 36 predicted proteins | sample DEB08_DNA_8_FD_184534 | JGI IMG/M metagenome (GOLD analysis project Ga0208150, IMG submission 184534) | Aqueous microbial communities from the Delaware River and Bay under freshwater to marine salinity gradient to study organic matter... | ecosystem: Environmental > Aquatic > Marine > Coastal ...
ACTGGTTGACGAGCGAATACCTAGTATGCGCAAGCGTCTGACAAAGGCGATTGCCAACCAAACGCTGGGCGTTAAGTTCGCCGACAGCAACGAGCAGACAGAACTATACGAACGGCAGCGTAAGGCGGAAGAGGCACTGAAGGGCAAGACCTATCAGTACAGCCGATCCTACGTCCCAGAAGAAATCATACCGACGCTGACGCCATACGAGAAAGACGTCTACGCCTACTCCAAGATACTGGACAAGGAGCAGAAGAGGTTGCAGGAAAAAAGGAAGCAGCAAAAACTCCGGAGTCAACAGCGATGAGTGATAACATTAGGAAACTCCGCAAGTCTGGAGCATGGACACGCAAGGAGGGCCAAAACCCAGAGGGTGGCCTGAACGCAAAGGGGCGGGCGTCTTACAACAGGGAACATGGTGCCAACCTGAAACGCCCACAGCCGGAAGGAGGCAAGCGGCGAGACTCATTCTGTGCCAGAATGAAGGGAATGAAAAAAAAGTTAACAAGCAAGAAGACAGCAAGTGACCCGAACTCGCGTATTAACAAATCGTTGCGGGCATGGAAGTGCTGATGATACACCGCATCAGCCCAGAGATTCACGTCGCAACGCCACTAGGGGAAGGTCACGCGCTATTCCTCATTGACTACGGGCCGTCTATCAACAGCGTTTGGGTGGTGCATCTCTTTGCCGACGGCAAGGTAGTCCACGTCTCTAGTGAGGACGTGAGGGTTTTCGGGAATCCGATGTACGGAATTTCAGACCCGCCCCTTCCGGTGCATAAATTTGGGGAGTAACGCAATGTGGCCATACGACGACGAGGAGGATGACCCGGAAGACTTGGTGGAGTTTTTGTGCCGGGGTTGACAGGTTGACGCGACTTAGCGATGGTGTGCCCTCCAACCGGAATGGAGGGCTTGCCAATGAGCGAAGAGAAGGACGAAACAATCGTCTCGTACGAGGACGACAAGACCTATCGGGCGTGGCCCGAAAAGAACGCCAGCAAACTGAAGACACTGGCACACTCACCTATCTCGTACCATGCGGAGTATGCCGCAGAGCAGCGGACGCCGAAGTCTAGCGATGCCTTGGAGTGGGGCACTGCGATGCACCTTTGGCACGAACGGTGGCCGCAGCCACACGAAGAGTATGTAGAGGTGGCCCCTGCCAGCATCACCACGGCAGCAGGCGGCTGGACGAAATCAGCGGCTGAGTGGAAGGCTTCACTGCCGCCGGACAAGTTGCCTCTAACGCAGCCAATGTACCACCGGCTGAAGAAGCAGACGCAACAGATTCTTGAAAACGCCGCAGCCGTTGACCTTCTTAACGCACGTACAAAGACGGAGTTCAACGTCCGGTGGTCTTGGGGCAAACACCGATGCAAGGGCCGGTTCGATGGGGGCACCGATGACGTCATCTACGACCTAAAGACGACGCGAGATATGTACCCCGCCCAGCAGTTCGGCAGGAGTGCAGCCCAGTGGTTCTATCACATTCAAGCAGCATTTTACCTTAACGGTGCGATGAAGGCTGGGTGGCCAGACCACGAACCACAGTTCATTGTAACAAGCAACCTCGCCCCCTATCACTGTTCAGTTATGACTATACCGCGTGAGGTATTGACCGAGACTGAGGAGTGGTGCCTTAGACTAATGGACGAACTAGACCAACGCCATCTACTGGACTGGTGGCATCCCGCCGACTACGGGAAGATTGTCCGGATACCGACACACTACTTTCAGACGAGGAGGGAATGGTAATGCGTAGAGTAACAGCGTACAGAGATGCCAGCCAGCACACAGACCTTTTGGACAAGGCTCTGGCTGACGCCAAAAAGAAATTCACTCGGGTGGTCAAGAATAAGAAGGGGCCATACGGCCTATTCGCAGACTTGTCCAGCCTAGTTGCTAGCACAGCCTCTGCATTGGCCGAGGCATCGGTCGTCTTGCGTCAAACATACAACGCAAACGATGACGGCAGCATGGTGCTTGTCACGGAGTTAGCCTGCAAGGGCCAGTGGGTATGCAGCACAATTCTAATCCCGTCTCTGAAAAACCCGCAGCACGTATTCGGATACTGCACCTATATGCGGCGTCTTGCCTATGCGTCCATGCTAGGGCTGGCGGCTGACGAGGAGATGGACGGCATGGAAGCAGCCCGACCGGCAAGCGACACCACCGATGTTGATGCAATCATCACAGCGATTCGCCAAGCCACCAACGAGGCACGGCTCAACACCATCTGGACACACGTTTCAGAGTTGAACTACCCACGCGACGTAGTGGCACGGATAGAGAAGGCTATGGACGAGAGGCGGTCAGGAATGAAGTCGCAGCCGAAGCCAAAGCGAAAGGAACCAACCAATGCAAGTGAATGAGTATCTGGAGATGAAGCAGCGGATGCTGCTTGCTGCTGAACTGTTACGGCTTGTCGTCACACAGGATGACACAATCCGGTTCGACGAGGAAACGTTTCCGCTTATTCAACACGCAGGACTCAGCAATAAGGAGGACTTGCAGAAGTTGTTTGCGGAGTTGGACATTTTGCGGGCACGGCTAGGAGAGCCACTGTTGCCAGTCACGGAGGAGAAACAGCATGACGCCGAGAGAGATACAGGAGATGGTTCGGTCAGGGATGACGATGGAGCAGATGTCCCGCGAAACGAAACTCCACCCGAAGGAGTTGAGGAAGATGTTGCGGCGAAGCCAACTAAGCCGAGACGCAGGCGATCCAACAATACAGGAAATAAGAGAAGCCGCAAAAAAAATACGAAGCGAGTGGAGTCCAGCGACTGAACAGGCTCGTTGGGTTGGTTTGAAGGGATACCTTAGAAGCCCACGGTAGGGGATATGTCACAGCAAGGATTCTTGTTTAGCGACTCGCGGCCTTTCCAGTACAGGCCATACCAGACGCAAACCCGAGACGATGTACTCAACCACTTCCGCGAACACAGTCGCGGGCTGGGAGTTCTGGCGACAGGGCTGGGCAAGACAGAGATCGGTATACTTATTGCAGACTGGTATTTGAAGCAGGGCTTAGAGGTTCTATGGATAACACCCTTCACGGAACTGTTAGGCCAGACTGCGGAACGGCTACGCTCTCGCGGTTTTCCATGCGGGATTGAGCAAGGAGGAAGCAGGAGTGACGACAGGCTGACGGTGGCAAGTTACAAAACTTTGCTTACTCGAAGACGATGGGAGTCGTATCTGCCAAGGCGGCTAGGACTAATCATTGTCGATGAGGTTCACCTGAACTACTCCAAGCGAAGCATGGAGATGCTCGACAACTTGCTGCAAGGAGGCGGCAAGTTGTTGGGTTTAACCGCATCCCCAAACCGAATGACGGGAGACCCGCTCACCGAGTTCTACGGCACGGTAGTAGCGGACTACGGCATCTTGCCTGCAACGCAGGATGGTTGGCTTGTGCCGTGGAAGTCGTGGCTTTCTGTTGTTGAGAGCCTTGACCTTTCAAGGATGAGGGTCAACGCCGCCAGCGACTTCAACCAAGAAATGCTCGACAGGGTGCTTCGCAAAGAGCGTGTAGTGCAGGAGATTGCTGCCCTTGTTGAACAACACCACGAAGGGGAGCCTTCGATTGTATTCACCCAGTCGATACCGCAGGCCGATATGCTTGCTGACTTATTGCGGAGGCGTGGGCTACAGCCGAGCGTCGTCCATTCAAGAATGGAGCCGCAGGAAAGACGGATGCACCTAGAGGCATTCGACAAGGGCGACACCAACATTGTCATCAACGTTTCTTGCCTACTGCAAGGTTACGACCAGCCAAGAATCCGCAAACTATTCTTGGCTAAATGCACGGCGTCTTACAACACTTTCCTGCAAGCCATCGGTCGCGGCACCCGAGCCTTGCCCGACACTATAGATGGACTCTTGACGCCCGAGGCGAGGCGGCAGGCCATCGCCGCGTCGGCCAAGCCATACTTTGAAATCTTTGACATTACTGACAGCAGCCGTCACCACAGCATAGTCAACGCCACCGACATACTTTGTCCCACGGAAGACAGGGAGTTGCTTCGCAGGGTAAAGAAGCGAACAGAGAACAAGCCACTTGACCTTGACGAGTCTTGTGCAATCGTCGCCGAGGAGAAGAAGCGGCTACGCCAAGAGCAGGAAGCCCTTGACGCCTTGGCACGAAATCGGATACAAGGCTCTGCTGACGCTGAGTTCGGGAACTACGCCCGTGACCTAACGGCAGCATCTGAAGCCCCAGTTAAGAAGACGGGCTGGAGAATGCGGTTCGGCAAACACAAGGGCCAGTTGCTGCGAGAGATACCAGTTGACTATTTGCAGTGGCTCGACAGCAAGAACAGGGACAGGGACGATAAGTTGTTTCAGGCAATCCGAAAGGAGATCGGACGAAGAGTTGCCTAATTGTCAGGGATGACGGCACTACATTCCATACACGCTCTGCTGCGAAAGACTGGTGCCCAACGGTGCGAAAGACCAGACGCCTTAACCCAATGACTGGCGGGGCCGAGGGAGAGACACCACCGTTTGTCTGGCTCTATAAACCAGACTTCTTCTCTCGTTTTTGTGCGGGACGTGTGACGCATATTGTCAATAGGTGACGCCATGAAATCAGACCATGACTTTAGAACTGACCAAGCATACGGCAGAGCATTCGAGAAGGTGCTGTTCAATCTCATTGGGCACTACCACCCGATGGCTCTTTCGAGGACTGATGAGTACACCGATCCCCGAATACACCAAGACTTCGGGGACATAGTTCTCACCACCACCATTCAGTGCAAACGCAGAACGGAGAGGTATCAGTTTACCTGCTGCGACGACTACCCATTTGACACCATCTTGGTGGACACGGAGAGGCACCTTCGCATGGAGGGAATCCCAGTGGACTTGTATTACAGCCTCACCCAAGAGCAGCGGCGGTGCTACATAAGGTGGTTCCACAGTTACTGGGTCAGTGCGCCGGACATGGAACACTTTGCTGTTATTATCCCGGCATCCAAGGCGTATTGGGTACTGGACGAGTGCTGGGACAAGAGGAATAAATCCCACACAATTAACTGGGCCTGCCCAAAAGACAAGGCAATTTTCGTCAATAAAAACGATTTGCGTCCCGCCCTTTGCCGGTTATGATATTGGCCTGAAAGGATGTTCAGTGGAAGACATAGACGCAACCTGCGAGAACTGCCGCCACTTCGTTCGCGTGGAGTGCGACGAATGTGATGGTAGTTATGGACAGTGCCGGAGAATGCCACCACAGTTCCCGATGCCGGGAACATTGAATGGTGCGTGGCCCATTGTCTCAGAGGATGAACACTGCGGTGAGCATGACCACTGTTCGGATTTATTCTAACGACGACCTTCCCAACTGGGTCGCGGACGAGATACGGTTCCTGACAAAACCAGACGGCGAGAACAGGGCACTGTTCAGTGACTTCGCCCACGACAACGACAGGAGCAAACTCCCGCCAGACTCTAAGTTTGCGATTGCGTACAACGACAAGGACTACGAACTACAGCCAATCGGCTGGGTGATGGCGTCGTTGTGGGAAGGTGTCACCTGCATTCAAGGTTTTGTCAAGGAAGATATGCGGCAGCGGAAGATTGCTGCGGCACTGTCTGCGCTAGCACTAGCAGACCACCCGAAGGAAACCATCGGGGTTTTCAGCGACCACTTCGCACGGATAGGCAGGTGGTTGGGGTACAAGATTGTGCGGCAGTACACCCGAGTAGAAGACGGATGGATTATCAAAGATGGAGCGGAACCCGAATGAGATCGACAAGGGGGAATACCAGATACTGCATCCTTTCTGTGCAATATGCCACTGGCCAGCACGTCGGGCCGGAAGGCTTATGGAATTGCACCATATAGTTGGCGGGCCGGGAAGGAAAGATTGCATAGAGAACTGGCTGAATCTCTGTTCCCGCTGCCACCACGCAGTCCACAATAAACTCCCTGACTACGGAGAGATTCCAAAGGGTGCCTGCCTAGTGGCAAAGGCCGAGGTAGACGGAGAGGTTGACCTACAGAAACTGGCCAGCCTTAAACGCCGCAAGGCTTTGCCATACGACCCAGAGCCAATCCCAGAGGCGTTCCTGAAAGACAGGCGACGAGACGGCGGCGACCCGTGGCCGTAGTTCCAGATTCCAGAAACGAGAATAGACATGGCCAAAAAGCGGCAACCACAGGGTCGGCGAGCGGAGCGTAATAGTCGCACTCCGGATCGCAGTGCCATCGGCAAGCGAAGCCGTAATAAAGGAGCGAGGGGCGAGCGGGAAGCCGCCGAGCGGCTGGCCACTCTCTTTGGGTGGCAGGCCAAGCGGGCACAGCAGCACAGCGGCACCGAGACCACAGCCGACGTGCTTGTTTCAGACACGCCCGGATTATGGTTCGAGGTCAAGAGGGTGAATCGGTTGAATGTTCCGAAGGCAATGGCGATTGCCACCGATCAAAGCGGGAGAAAGTGCCCAGTGCTGATGCACAGGATAGACCAAGGGGAGTGGCTACTGACCATAAATCTGGTAGACCTCCCGAGGATTGTCCATGCCTACGAATGTGCGAACAGTGACGCGATGGCTCCGTCGCAAGTACCCAGTGCAACGCCCCGTTGTGGTTCGGATAGTGAAGCCACAGGAGGGTCTGCATGGCATCTGCCTGCTGGGAAAAGAACGGGTACTGATACGACTGTGCAGGGCAGCGGAACACTCAATGTGCGAAACGCTGCTAGAAGAATGGGCGCACGTACTGCGAGATGAATGTCCAGTTCCATACGAGGAGGGGAATGAACATGACCAACTTTTCTGGGCAATCCTTGCCCACGTTACGAAAGAGTACAGGGGCGAGTGACCCAGTTGCACCCAGCCACTATAAGAGCCACCCGTCAGGGATAGAGGCAATAGAAATTACCCAGTACGAGGACTTTCTAATTGGCAATGTTTTCAAATACTTGCTACGCCGAAAGTTCAAGGGTCAGGAGTTGACCGACGTTCGCAAGGCTCTTTGGTATTTGACCAAGGAAGAGCAGCGTCTCTCTGAGCAAGAGGGGAAGAATGAGAGCAAGGGCTGACAGCCTGCCGTCACCGGCAGAACAGGAACTCATTGACCACGACTTGTCTAGCCTTTCGGGGGATGAAATCTCCGGTGGCTGGCGTTCGATTTGTGCGATGATTTTGCTACGCACAGTTTCGTCGGTCAGCAGAAGTCAAGAGGCCCGCATCTCGAAGGCCGAGGCAAGGTTGCAGTACAAGGCAGCGAAGGAGTGGATGGCTGGAAAGGCGGGGCTAATCTCGTTTGAAGAGGTACTCAGTGCCCTAGAATTAGAGGAGCAGTACGTCAGAAACGGCATAGATAGGTATGCTAAAACCGCAGTCAGCAGGGCCATAAACCTAGATAGCGAAGCCCAACTAACCCCAGCGTGAGAGCATGGAAGAGACAATCAAAAGGCTGAACCAGTTGGCCTCAGACCTTAGCGTCGAGTGGTCGAAAAGAAGTGAGGGTGGCTACACCGTTTCGGAGTATGCAACCCTTATGACGATGAGTCTGCGGGCTATGATCGCAGCGGCAGACCTCATACCTGTCAAGGGCGAAGAGAGAAAAGAACTCGTCATGCACTACGCTGGCGAGTTGTTCGACAAGTTTGCCCATAGAATTGTGCCCATCTACTTGAAGCCAGTGTGGTTTGTTGTGGCACCCGCAGCACGACAGTTAGCCATGTCGCTGGCCAGCGGTACGATTGAAGGGCTACTGCCAATCGTTAGAGGTAAAACAGCGTGATGACATATTTTCTAGTTGCCTGTGCTATTGCTCTGCTTTTGTGGCCGGGAAAGAAAACCCGAGTCCCGACGCTGATTGAACACATCAACGTTGTGCCAGAGCAAAAGGCACCCATCGTCATCAACAGCACCCCCAGTTTCCGGGCAGCGATGGACGCCCTTCACCTAGTCCATCAGCGTTTCAAGACTGTCGGCATGACGCCGGAGCAGCGGGCAGCGATGGACGTCATTGTCCTTGGACTAATGCAGGGGATTGACGATGAACAATAGGATTGTGGGCGTGGCTCTACTGCTTGGGCTGGCTTTTGCGTGGGGCATTGAAGGGCCATCACCAGAGCCGCCCGCCCCAGCACCAGTCCTTGAACTCGACCTTACTGGGCTTTTCGTTGGAGAGTACGCCGCCGACGATGCCAAGTGCCTGTCGTGTTTGTGTGGACAACTCGCAGATATTGTTGAGTACGATGGCACGCTAGACGAGCCAAGACTAAAGACCGGCACGGCTATTGACGATCTGCGTAGGACAGCGAGGGAGTACAGGCTAGAGGGAGTGTCAATCGGGGCGAGGCAACCAAAGGTGCGGGACGCGATTGACGAGTACATGACAGAGAAACTTGGTCTGAGCGGGGGGCCAATCACCGAGAGCCAGAGAGCCTTGTGGGTTCTGACTCTCAGAGAAATATCCGAGGCATCCCGCCATGCAGTTGGTCGCTAGATATATCGCAGCCCTGCTACTCATAGTGGCAATCATCATTGCGGCCTACCAGCCAAGCGATGATATTCTATACGGGCAAAGCGAGGACTTTGGTTTCCAGCCGGATCGGTCTGGCACTGCCAAGTTCCTAGCGGAGTTAGATCAGCCCTACTTCCGGCAGGCCGGTGCCGACATTCTGAAGAACGCCAAGGGCAAAGACACGTTCCTTTGGCGGCAGGCTGACGTCTGTCACCGGCAAGTCTACGGCAGAAAGTTTACTGTCTGGCGGCAGGGAATAGGAGACTGCGTGAGTTTCGGCTACGCAATGGGGTGTTATGTGGTGCTTTGTGTGCAGCACGTAGAGGGCATAGTCCCAGAGCCGCCACTGTTAGTTGCGACGGAGCCACTGTACGGTGGTGCTAGGTGCGAAGCCAGAGGGGTAGAGTTCGCGGGGTTCAGTGACGGGGCGACGGCATCCGGTGCGACTAGGTGGATCAGTGGCCTGCGGAACGGCACGGGTGGCGTACTGTTTAGAGAGAAGTACCGCGACCTAGACTTCACCACTTATTCCCCAGAGGTGGCCAAGAACTTTGGGGCTTATGGCTGCGGTGGCCGGGGTAACGAATGGCTCGACAAGGAAGCCAACAAACGTGTTGCCCACGGCGTTGCTCTGGTCACGACGTTCGAGGAGTGTGCTGCCAGCATAGAGTCCGGCTTTCCCGTGGCTATATGCTCGTCGATTGGATTCGATTCCCGCCGAGACAAGGACGGATTTTCGCGCAGGAAGGGCCGGTGGCTGCATTGCCAAGTATGTCTGGGCGTGAGGTACGCTAAGAACGAGGGCAAGCGTGACGGAATACTGATCTGCAATAGTTGGGGGGAGAACTGGATTGGCCCAAGAGAAAATGTGTGGCCGGAAGATATGCCGCAGGGGTGCTACTGGGCAACGCGAGAAGATATTAGTGCCATCCTAGCCCAAGGAGAATCGTTCGCAATCGCGGGCGTTAACGGGTTCGAGTGGCAAGACCTTGACCACGGAGAATGGATTGCGAACCAATGAAATGGCAAGTAACTAAGACACAAAAGATTGCAATTTTGGTCATCATTTGTTTGGCACTGGGCTACAGTATGGCCGGTGGTGGTGATGAACTAATCCCCCGCCCGCCACGACGCAATGAACGCCCCTTTATGAAGTGGATCATTAGGGCAGCACGGTCTAGTTTATGGTTGATGTGGCTGGCAGAAAGCCCGACACTAGACCTCAGTGAAAAGCAATTTGTGCAAGAGCCGCAGACTGTTGACGCCAGCGGCTACCGCCCACTGAGACATGGAGACGGCTGGTGATTAGGTGGCTCATAGCAATACTGACTTGGCTTGCCGACGACGGTGTGCCGATGGACGTAGAGGCATTGCACAGTTATGCCTCCGTTGCGGCTAGTTATGCGTCGTTCGCCACGCCAGAAGCAGTGCCGGACGAGGATGATGACGAGGACGAGGAGGGGTGCTGCGGGGAGTGCGGGGGTAAAGGGTATATCGTTATGCCAGATGGGCATAGAGTTGCCTGCCCCTGCCCTGCTGACTGCGAGTGCAAGGCACCCAGCAAGGGCCAACCGTCAAAGGCTAATTGCCCTGACGGCAAATGCCCTTTGAAATGAGACGAAGAAAAAGACGCCTCAATAAAAAGCAGCAGCGACTAGCGGAAGAAGGGCTGGCGTTTGTTAAGCCAGCCGTTGCTAGTTTCATAAAGAAGAACCCTGACTTGCGAAGTGCAATTCGCAGGGTTGACATGGTTAGTGTAGCCATGCAGGCAGTAGCAAGTGCTGCCTTGACGTACGATGAAAGCAAGTCTTTGCCGACGACATACTTCGGCAGTTCCATACGCCACGCACTATACAGGGCAGTGCTGACACAGGTGCGGCAAGACGGGCGTTTCGTAGTGGTCGAAGAGATCATCGACCAAACGCCCAGTACAAGCCGCACCCGTGCCAACAGCCGTGCCCTCCAAGCAATCCGTATGCTCTCGCCGTATGACCGGACTCTGCTAGAAGACCGGCTTGTCGAAGGCGTGACCCTCGAACAACTAGGCTATGAGCAGGGCGTTGATCCGAGGACAATCAAACGCCGGATACAGATTGCAGTGGAGCGGCTACGACGTGCGGAGTCGCAACTCCCCTGACTTTATCATCTCCCTCACACGCTTGTAAGACGTGATCTTGGGAAATGGTGGGTCAAGTGCATGGGCTTGCAGCATCCAAACTACAACGGTTCGATCAGAACCACGCTTGCTGCGGAACATACGCTGGGTATGCAGCCACTGAGCAATGCGTTCGTGACTCTCCCCAGACGCCCGTAACCCAGCCACGTACCCGCAGAGTTGGCGTTCGTCAGGGTCTACGCGGTACTCCCGAACAGTACGGCCAGACACTACGCGAGACACCTTCTTCCAGCCCATTGGGCAACCACGGCTATGCGGTATGCCTTCGGCTATCTTGTAGCGGTTGAGTTCAACCACTCGCTCTGCGGCCAACTCTCGTTCCAGTTGGTTGCTTGCGACGATGATGCGACGACTGTACCGACCGACTGCTTTTGCTGTGTCGATTGGGAAACCAGTGCAGTGCAAATTTACACGACGGCCAAGCAAGTTCTTCGTGACCTTCTCGCTGTCCTCCAAGTCTCGGAAGGTGCGAGACCAATCACTAAACAACAACCAGTCTCCGGGTTGAACACTGGTTAGCACTACCCTGCCTTCTGGTCGTTCGCCAAACGGCAAACCGCCAGACACGGCCTCGTCGTAGAAGTAGCGGGGCACCATCTCTACGCCGATAGGTTCAAGGTAAGTGCTGTAGTAGTTGCGGCAGGCCCACTCCTGCTTATGCCGCGTCATGTGTTGGTGCTTGGTTGAGTGGCGACCATACATGAAGCATCTACTAGAGATCGTCAATGTCCTCCCCCTTGCTTGCTATCTTGCGAATGTCACGGTCGAAAAGACAAAGCATCCCAAACGCCATGCGTTGCGTGAAACGCAACCCAGACGCCCCTTTGCGAGTCCGCGTCACGCCATCCCACACCAGACCAATCAAAGTTTGGTTGATCTTTTTGCCGGGGAATGCTTGCAGTCTCTTGCCGATTGCGTGAGTTGTGGTGAACTCCACGTAGAACGGTGGAGCGTGCCAAAGACTGTTCAGCATTACGGCCTCTTTCTTGGAGAGTGTGTCCTTCGAGCCACGTTTCTCGGCAACTGTCACAATCTTGTCCATCAGTTCACGCTCTTCGTCGGTCATTGTTGCTCCTTCATTCATCACTTATTCCTCCTCGGTGTTCGGCAAGTACCTGCCGCCAGTTGAAAATAACGCCGTGTGTTTCTTGGGCCACACTTATCACCCCTTTCTTCTGTAGGCTGACGATCATCTGCCGCACAGTGTTTGGGGACTGCCAACCTACCGCTTTGCAATATCCACGGTAGGTTGGCTGAGTCCCCTCACTATCTATCTGTTCGGCGACCGCAACCAGAAACTGCCATTCACGCCTGCTGACGTGACGGGCTATCGGTCTTGGTTCCATCGAACGAAACTCCCAGTTCCTCACAGGTCTTGCGGATAGCGTGGTACGCACCAGAGTTGGACGCACCGAAACGATGGGCAATCACCCTAGTTGACACCCCTTCATGTTTCAACCGCACCATCTCCAACCGCTCGTTCTGCGTGAACGGCCTGCGGTTTGGCTTGCGGCCCCGAACGGCCTTCACTCGTTGCCGAATTGGCTTCGGAGTTCGCGGCGATTCTTCGACAACCTCTGGTGCAACACGGCGATACTCGAACCCCATTGCCATGTACTCCAACACTTCGTCAGCGGAAGAAACTTCCTTGAAGACAAAGTATTTCCGCTTCACTTTCACTTGCATATCATCAACCCTCGCTGGTGCCGGAGAAAGAAAAAGACAGCAGGGAATCCGGCCATTCCCTGCCGTCTTGTGCAATTCGTTAGACCTCGCGGTCAAGCAACAGACCCTCTTCTGACCGTTGAAACTTCAGCCCGCTCCACTTGTCGTTGTTGTAGTCTGGTGGCATGGTACTGTCGTTGCGTTCTTGCTGCGGACGAAAGTAAGTGTGCAAACTTTCCGGCATATTGAACGTGTCGTCAATCCAGAACGTTGTCAGGCTTGCGGTCATGTTCGTGAACATGCGGCTGAAGTAGTCCACCTTCGCACCATACGGGCAGACGCCATCCTCAACAGCAGCGTAGTACAAGTCCCCTGCTAGTTCACGAAGTATCTTGGTGTTGAGCCTGAAAACTTCTCGCTGATCGCCAGACGTAACGAGGTCTAAGGGGGCAAGCCAGTATTGCATCGGGTTAGATTCGGCAATCCTCTCCCGTGTGCTGGCACTGCGAGTCTGAACCGCTTGCCTTGTCTTGCCATCGGCAACAAGAGACTCCAGAAACTGCACAATTACCAGCGGTATCCAGCCGGAGATCGCCTTACGGCCACCGTTTGCGGCAGTGTATTCAACACGCATCAGTTCTTGGGCGTTGTGCCGAGGATGGTGGTGTGTCAGTCGGTAGTAGTCCCCTTCCCCGACGTACGGGAAAATTTCGGTGAACAATTTCAGCAAAGGGCCAACCCGTCGCGGAGAAAACTTTACGAGATCGCCTGTGTATTTCAGGGCACAGGTTTGGCGGTAGCCCAAGTCGAAACTGCCAATGCCCCAGTCCATTCCTTCAGACATACGCCGCTCCTCCCGCCAGTAGTCCCCGCCGTATGTCTTCCCGTACTTGCAGAAGAACGACAGAAACCCGCTGACCTCTAGGGTTTGCGGGCCACCATTGATTTTGAGCCACTCACCAAACACTTGGGCAAAGCGTCTGAATACACCGAACCGCCCAGTCGTGCCGCTTCGATGCAGGTCTATCGCCGTCAGCGTTGCCAGTTGGTGCAGTGTGCCATGCGGGATAAACGTAATGGGGTCTTTCTGGCTTTCCAGAAACTCATTCGACGATATGAACTTCGGGATAGCCCTGCGATCATAGGTCGCCCAACTTTCCTCCCACGAAACCAAAGCGTTACTCTCTTTCGAGTAGGCAATCCGAACAGGTGGGTACGGATACAGGCATTCGCTACGCCTGTGCATTTGCTGGAACTCGGTCTCGAACTCTACTGTTGACATTAGATGGCCCCCTTTTTGCGGTAGTATTGGAACTTCTTCTTGTACTTTTTTATCTTGGTGGCAGCGAGTTTCGCCTTACGCTGCCAACTCTTCAATTTCTCCTCGGCATCCCTTGCCCGCCGCTCTACCAGCGTCAATGCTGGCTTGGTCACTTTTGGTCTATGCTGTTTTGGGCGGGGCATTGTGTAGGCCAGATGCCTATTCGAGTCCCGCTTCAGCCTTGTTGCCAAAATGTATTCGCAACCGTGCAGTCTCTGTCGAAAACACTCGAAGAACACGCCGACGACTGCCGTCAAGTCGTGTGCAGGCTTGCCATCGAAACTCGACTCCTTGCCGTGTGCCTCCTGTAGTTCTTCCACGGCATTGCCAATGGCATCTCGCACAACCTCCTGAAAAAACCTGCGAGTGAGAACTTCCTCCGTGAAGTTCTTCAGGTAGTCTCGCACGTCTGGAACACCGTCAGTGTTCGTCATTTGTTGCTCCCAACTACGAGTAATAAGCCAACCAAGACAACTGCTGCGACGTGACTGATAACCTCAACTTGTTCAGCAGACATTGATCTTCCCTCCCTTGGTAAGATCAACAGTCTGTGCCCACGGTGGCGGGTAGCCGTCGTTGGCAACAAGAGCAACAATCAGCGGGCAGTTGAGCGGCTTATCCGGCCATCCTGTCCCGCCGTCTGTCACAAGAACAATGCAGTCCGGCTTGTGTTCCTTCGCGGCATAAAGCAAGGCACCGGTCATATCCGTACCCCCGCAACCAGACCACTGGAAGTTGGCCGGACTAGCAATCCGTCCGTCTCCTTGCAACTCAGCATCCCATGCAATAACCCGTGGGTTTCGCACTCGCTGGCAACCTTGTGCAATCGCAGTCATAGCCCGCTCTGTTCTCGCTCGACTGGTCATACTGCCAGACGTGTCGATCACAATGGTGCATTCAGGCTGGTAGTAAATGTTGCCTTTGATTGGCAAGTCATCGTCAGTCTGTCTGCGGCTACGTTTGCGATAGGTTTCTTCGGGATTGCCTTCCCGTGCTGTCACAGAACGAGCAACAACGTTGCGGAGTTTGTCAAACGGATCGGGCTGATGAACCAGTTTGTTGTTGAGCATCTGCCGCACGTTGCCAGCAGTGCTGCCTTGCCCGATAGACTCATCCTCCGACAGTGATTGCCGAACTTCCTCCAATCTGGAAAGATTGCTGCCAACGCTGCCAAGGTCACGCTCTTCCTCGTAGTCCCGCTGCACACCGTCAGCACTGGACGAACCGGGAATATCGCTGGTTGGTTCCGACTGCGAATCGTCTGGCTTGCCGCCGGAATGGTTCTGGTTGTCATCATCTTCGCCAGTCTCACCGTCAGACTGATTGCCGCCATCGTCGCCCGGAATACCGATGTCGGTATCGTCATCCGGCCTTCCCCGTGGTGGTGGCGGTGGTGGCGGTGGAGTCTTGGCTTCCTCTTGCATTCCTTCAAGGATCACAGAGTAGTACCGCTCAACCGTGCAGTTCGGCGTAACCTTCGGCCACCGCTCCTTGCAGTCGTCATAGTTGACCGTGCCTTCCGGACGGTATCGGTCGTACTGGTCAAGCATCTGCTGAATGACAAGATCAGCAGCGATATTCCACGCTTCCAAGTTCTGCTGATTGGCATGGGGCACGTATGTCTGCCGCCGTTCAGCGTGGTCTAGGAAGTTGTGGAAGTGTTCGTGCAACATAACCCATGCCACCATCTCTGGCGACATAGGCTTGCCGTTGAAATTGCAGATGAACTCGGGATTGATATACATTCGCCCCACTTCGTCAACTGCGGCAGTTGGAACCTTGTCTGTGTAGTACGTCGGAGTGAAGTCCAGTGCTACACCGCACCAGTGATACCACTCCTTTGCCTTCTCCTTGGCCTGACTGACAAGGACGATATGTTTTTCAAGCGTTACCATTGAGATACCTCGTTGAGAAAAGAGAAAAAGAAAATGCCAGCGGAACCTTTTACGCCCCGGTTCCCATATTCCAGACGGCTACCGATTGTCTCGACCGGCTGGCAACCCCCCACGGAAACCTTCCTAGAACCTTGCGGTTCGTCTGGCTCTTGGCGAGGGTCACTGGCAAGTAATAGATGGCTAGACTGCACGAATCTGGTTCAGCAAATTGCCGAACCTACGCTGCATCGCAGCATCTGGCCTCCACGTACCACGGCAAAGGTTTGCCATGACAGCCAGAGGCTTCTTCACGCAGTCGATAAGTCCACGTTCGCCGAGTTCTACGAGAATCTCGTAGCCCCGACCGATCATTTCTCCTGTGAGTTCCCCCGTATCCTTCATCGCTCTGGCATGAAAGACTAATGCAGCGGGGAGCCGCATAAGCCGGTCGTGCGGATCAGTGAAGTCCACACGAACCAGCCCCTTCAGCACGTCTTGTGCCCGATACAGGCCAAGACTGTTGACGTATTCGTGGAACATAGCAGATGCCTCGTTGCCCACGCAACCGTTCGTCAACTGAATGTACTGCTTGGGATCAGCGTTGATGCTGTCCAGTCCAGCACAACCAATCTTGACCATTCGCCAAGTACGCAGCGACGGGAACGAGCGATCCTCGTCAGTCACTGCCGATGCCTCAATGTACTCCGGCTTGCTTTCCAAGAATGCACGAACCAAGGCACCCCACTTCGGCATCGCCATATCCGCGTCCTTGACGACCGGAACGTGAGGCGTGGGGTAGTTGTCGTCCTCAATGCCAGACAGGAAGTCCTGAACAGGCGTCTTCCAGTCCCACCAGAAGAACCGGTTCCGCACACTGGCGGGAATCGGGATGGCGTTTGGTGCCAGATGAGGCGGGTTCATAAAGGCACAGAGCATAAGATCAGACGACAGCCGCAGATTGCCGATCCTTCGGCCTTCCAGCACAGACAGCAGCAATGCCATCATCGACTGACTGCCGGTATTGAACTCGTCGATAGCCAAGAACCCCATCTTCTGGCAACAACGAGATACCCAGTCAAGTGGCGTCATCTTCGCCACTCCTTCCTCCCGATAGACAACGGGAATACCGGATACCTCCTCGGTCAAGTGGTGAGACGGCAGGAAGGCGTAGAACCACCGATCCAACTTCGCCGCCAGTGCCTCGGCACTACTTGTCTTTGCTGCGCCAGAACCACCTTCGGCCATAGCGTTGACACCAAGTTGAACCATTACCCAATACGGGTCATTACCTTTGAAAGCCATGCTTTCGCTCCTCGTAGTAAAAGAAAGGGGGCATCTAGCAATACCCCCGGAAAGAACCAAACTAAGCGTTGTACCGGTTGTGCAACTCGGCCAACATTTCCATCGCCTTATCCAACAACTTCTTCGTTGTTGCCAAGCCAGCGTTGAATGTTTTCTCGTAATACTGGCAAAGATCAGCGATCCGCTGAGTCTCGGCCATACGAGTACGCTGCCCGTTCCCTCGGGGCTTCTTATCGTCGTCGATCAACTGCTCCATCTGCGACATCATCTTGTTCAAGGTTTCCTCCATGTCCTCTTGTGCCGCCTCAATGACTTGCCGCCGCAGTTCCTCATTCTGCGACAGGTCTTGCACCAGAAGTGTGCAGCGATTGCCGCACAGATTCATGTTGGTGAACAAACGATCCATCTTTGTCAGCCCGCAGTCAGGAACAAAGTACACGCCACCAGTCTCCTTGACGGATACGCCGCGTTGCCGCATGACAACGCCCCGTATGGCCTCGGTAACGTCTCTGGCGTTCATGTACTCCAACTCCTGCTGGTACAGGGCGTCAACAATGGCGTTCATCTGCGGATTGGCAAATAGTTTGGCAATCGTTGGCACAGACGAACTGTGCTGAATGACAAATGCCTTGTTGGTGGCATCGACACCCAGCGAGAACAGAGGAACACGGGTATTCCCGCCTTCCCCCTTGTAGAGTTTCCAAAACTCCACGCCAACACCAGAGCGAGACAACGAGTCCCACTTGACAGGGCAACTGCGTTCCTTCAACGCTGCCTTCTCAACCAGAATTGTGCCGCAACGTACGAGAGCATCGTAGTGGTTGACGGCAGGGATATGGGAAACGTCCTCCTGTGCCGCAGCAAATGCCGTGGCAACAGCAGACCGTTTGGTTTTCTTCGCCGTCCAAAAGGCAAATGCACCATTGGCGACGATTGTCTTGCCAGTAGCAAGATTCGGTGAAACGGTAGACACAAGAACCCCCTTTCAGGTCAGGATAAGAAGTTACGAATCACTTGCACTGCTCGGCCTAACTCAACCAAGTCAGTAAGAACAAACCCAGAGCGATACTGCTCGTCGGTAACGGAATCACTACCGTCATGCTTGAAAACCCGCAGTTTCTCCAAGGAAAAGAAATAATCGCCAGCACCGCTAGCAACAACCCATTCCCCCTCATCGCCGCCCTGCTCTGGCAGTTCGGTAGCGGGTTCAGGCACAACTGCCTCGGGAGTTTCCTGAATCTCAGGAATCTCCGGAAGTTCAGGAAGTCCAAGAAGTTCTGACGGCTCTGGTTCGGCAGGCTCAACAACGACAGTTGCCGTTTCTGGACTTGACTCCTCAACAAGACCAGCAAGGCTCATCAGATCAGCCAACACATCATCTTCGCTACTCATCGCAAAACCCTCGTAGGTAAAAGAAAACGGCGAGGACAAGCCGCCCTCGCCACCACACACTTGGCGACCCCGCCACGCTTTGACTGTCTTGGCGTGAACTCAACGGGATCTTCGATAACACCGCAGTGCAACCCGCTCCGCACCACGCGGTACGACAACGGCAGAACCGCAGGTTTTGTGCCCGTAGTCCATAAGGACAAGACGGGGAGTCTCTTGGCTACAACCCTTGCATATCTGCGGGGCGTTGCACTCGGTAATGTATTCGCAGCGGTCGTCATCTAAGACAGACTTGCAGGAAATACATCTCATTGCAATCTGTTCCAATGTTCAGCCCTCCTCTTTTTTCTCGGGTTGATTGCGTGGTTTCGTCACAAGAAACTTCCGAATCCGTGTCGGAATCACAACAACGTCGTTGCAAGACGTGCAACAACGGCCTTCCGCAGCGGGCATGGCGTTATGGCCATACCCACTGAACTGATCCTTGCAAATGACGCAAGTCTGAATCAACTCGCCGTCGTTTCGCCAATCATCATTCATCGGAAACCTCCCTTGTAGTGTCCCCATCCGGGTATCTCCTCCACGTAAAATGCACTTCACCAGCCGTTGCGAGTTTTTGCTGGTATTTCGCAATGGCTTGCGGCCAGATAAAGTCCATCCCCTCCTCTGAACACGGGTCTACGTCATCTGGCAGCATTACGTTCACAAACGAATCCAAGAAAACGTCATACGATTTCATCACCCACCTCCGCATCAGAAGGACAATTCTTGTCATGCAACTCGCCGTCAATATCAGCCACCTTGTCGGTGAAGACAATAACTTGACCATCGTTGTCGAAGCCAACCTGTACGTTAGGCAGCACAGGCAACAGCATCTTTCGTAGTTCATACAGTGTCATTGCTCGCCTCTTCGGTCTCTGGTTCGCCAAACATATCAATCCAACACCCACCGCAAGTGCCGGAAATAAGCAACTCCCGATCTGCCTTGTTCAGATACGGCATTGCATCTTGGATCAATTCACCGCTCTGCCAGCGTTCAATATCACTGGCCTTTGCAGGCACAAGCAAAGTTGCACCGCAAATGCGGCACGGAACATGGACACCTTTGGGTTCATCACCTTCGGTGAAGTGTTTGTTCAGCACATAAATCCGGTGAACAGTTGGCACTTCCTCTACTTCCAAGACCCCGAATACCTCCGGTTGATTGCGAATGACAAGAATTTCTTCAAACCCGCAGTCAAAGCGTTCGCACAGAGCGTTCGCCACTAACTGCGGATGATCGACGATCTGCTGGTCGATTTGATCGGACATACAGCAGCCGTCGTCGCTATAGCGAATACCAACAGCAAGATACTTCATAGCACTACCTCGGAAATAAGAACATTCTGGGGCCACGCGGCCCCGCCACAGCACACTTGGCGACCCCGCCAAACCTTGACCTTCTAAAGCCCCCAACACTGCGACCAACAGACCAACAGACAGACTCAAAGACCACGGCAGGAACAAGGCAGTTCCCGCCGAAGAGCAGACAGCACACGGCACGAACAGCCCAAACGCCCAGTGGGTTCACCAACATCAGCCCAAACGCCCCACAAACGCCCGCAAAGGATGGACAACCAGCGGCAGAGTGCCGCCAATCAGCCATATCGCCCTTATTGCCTTTCAGCCAATCCCGTGGATATACGGGTTAGATAATCAAAAGCGGAGGGGTCGCCAAGTGCCTTGTGCCACGGTCGTCCCGAACAAGCGTTTGGGGGCCAAGGCATAAACCCTTTGGAGTTATCCAACTATGGCTATTCTTGCAACCAATTCGCCGTTCCGTCATACCCCGTTCAACGTGCGGCAATCCAGCAACCGGATACACGGTCAGTGTGCCTATATCCTCAGTCACGTTTACGGCGAATTTGGCCCCGATTCTCATTCGCCGCACGTATTCCGCAATATGTTCCTCACTACCTTTCTGATGAACACGGCACACTCTATCTTGCCGTATGGCTTCACGGCAGACCGTTTCCCAAACAGCGAAAAAGCCATCAGCGACGGGTATAGGCCAAATGACCTATCTCACCGGATACAGTCAGTCGAACACTACGTCCAAATGACGACTGACAGCATATCCAACGCCAACCTTGCCGATGAACGGGGTCACTTGGAGGTATGGCGGGAGTTGGTCAACGATACCGGCGCAACTCTCCAACACTGGCTCTATCGTCGCGGAGATGAGTACAACAAACAAACGGCAGAAATCGCCGACACTATCGGCCAGTACCTCATAGCCGACGGCATCGACGAATATCTGGCATTCGGCTGGTTCCCCGAAACTCTCATTCGTATGGCCCATCAGCCAGTAGACGAACCAGACCCCGTTCTGGCCCTGAAAACGTCCATATCTTGCAGTTATAGCCTCTGATCCCCAAACGCCCTGACTGGCCGGGAAATGGAGTTCCCGTCTGGCCGGGGGACAGTGGGGCAACAGCAGCAGAACAGGCTTTCTGACTATCTAACCCCTTTGATTATCTAAACCGGCGACGTCGCCAAGTGACTTGTGCCGGAGCAGTCCGGAACAACCACAATTCCCCCAAACTTGGAGAAACCAAAATGGCTTCAATCGTACTTCACGAAAAAAACTACACCCGTTCCCCAATGCGGGGCTGCATCACTCGGTCTAGTTCAGAAATCGACGATTATCCCTTGGAGATAGGGCAATCCGCGAATTGCGACGTCAAGATGGCATCCGTTGCAGCCCATACCGACGAAATACTGGAGTTCTTGGAGAGTCTGGACTCGCATATAGCGAAACTACTCACCGACAGTATCTGCGACCTAGAACGCCAAACACGGGACAAATTGGAGAAAGAATACAACGTAATGTACCGCGATGAATAATCGCATTGACGACGATAGGTGGTAGTGGATAAACCACGGGGCAGAAGCCAATACTGATTGCAAGCAGTATCGGGGACTGTTCAGCGATAACGTACGAAT
>Ga0208150_1000249_pt1 | contig 21064 bp, 10 predicted proteins | sample DEB08_DNA_8_FD_184534 | JGI IMG/M metagenome (GOLD analysis project Ga0208150, IMG submission 184534) | Aqueous microbial communities from the Delaware River and Bay under freshwater to marine salinity gradient to study organic matter... | ecosystem: Environmental > Aquatic > Marine > Coastal ...
AGAAGAAAATGTGATGGAGAAGAAGAACTACGCGACCGCTGATATGTTAGGGCAACTTGCTATTGCCTTAGAAAAACTCAACTGGGATGCTGGTGATGAACTCCGTGTGAAGATTGGTGGTGTGGCCAATAGTGGTATTCACCAGGCACAAGGCGCTAACCCTAAGTGGGCAAAACCCTTTGGAACTGTGAGTTATCAGAATGATGCTTTCATTGTGATTGAAAATGTTACTCGCAATCCAGTGATTCCATCTCAACCAAATCCAGATTTAAAATCGCATCATAGTTGATGATTTAATTTTGGTCATAGAAAGATTTTTTTGACTTATTTTCTGAGGTATAAATATAGAAAAGAGTGATTTTGTTGTCAAAAAATATCTATTTTTATAACCGATGGTAAGAATAAACACCAAAATTGGTCAAAAATCACCTAAAGTAACCACCAAAATCGGTCAAGAGACTGCGATAACAGTTGAGAGTAGTGTTGGTGGTGAAGGATCTCAAGGTACTCAAGGTCTTCAAGGTGTTCAAGGACTTGATGGTGAGTTTGCAGGACAAGGATCTCAAGGTACTCAAGGTCTTCAGGGAGATCAAGGTGTACAAGGTTCTCAAGGTTCTCAAGGTCTCCAAGGAAATCAAGGTTTACAAGGTACTCAAGGATTAAGTCATCAGGGTACTCAAGGTCATCAAGGTCTTCAGGGTAATCAAGGAAACCAGGGACTCCAAGGTAACCAAGGAAACCAGGGACTCCAAGGTAATCAAGGTAATCAAGGTCTCCAGGGCAATCAAGGAAACCAGGGGCTCCAAGGTAACCAAGGACTCCAAGGTAATCAAGGAAACCAAGGACTCCAAGGTAACCAAGGACTCCAAGGCAATCAAGGTTTACAAGGAAACCAAGGTCTTCAGGGGAACCAGGGCCTTCAGGGAAATCAAGGAACTCAAGGTCTTCAAGGCAATCAGGGCAATCAGGGGACTCAGGGATTAAGTAATCAAGGTGTACAAGGTCTCCAAGGAAACCAAGGTCTTCAAGGCCTCCAAGGTATTAAAGGTGAAGATGGTAACTTTGGTGGCGCTACTTTTGATTATACCTTTGATAGTTCAATAGTTGATAGTGATCCCGGATCTGGTAATTTAAGATTAAATTATAGTGGAATAACAACTGCAACACAACTTTATATTAGTAAATATGATGATTCTGTAACTGATATAACATCATTCCTTACAACAATTGATGCATCAACATCTACAATCAAAGGACATTTTAGAATATCTAATCGTCTAAACGCAGATGATTTTGCTTTATTTACAATATCAAATTCTGATAATGGTTCTTTAGATTATTTTCAAGTTGATTGTTCATACGTATCTGGTAGTGCAACATCATTTGATGATGATGAAGATATAATTATTACTTTTGCTAGAACTGGTGATAAAGGTGAGAAGGGTGATCAAGGACTTCAAGGTAACCAAGGTCTTCAAGGTCTTCAAGGTAATCAGGGGACTCAGGGATTAAGTAATCAAGGTGTACAAGGTCTCCAAGGTAACCAAGGACTACAAGGTCTTCAGGGTAATCAAGGAAACCAAGGACTCCAAGGTAATCAAGGAAACCAAGGACTCCAAGGTAATCAAGGAAACCAAGGACTACAAGGAAACCAAGGAAACCAAGGACTACAAGGAAACCAAGGACTACAAGGAAACCAAGGTCTCCAAGGCAATCAAGGTTTACAAGGAAATCAAGGACTTCAGGGCAATCAGGGCCTTCAGGGTAATCAAGGAAATCAAGGACTCCAAGGTAATCAAGGAAACCAAGGTCTTCAAGGTAACCAAGGAAACCAGGGACTTCAGGGCAATCAAGGAAACCAAGGACTCCAAGGCAATCAGGGTACACAAGGAAACCAAGGTCTTCAGGGGAACCAGGGCCTTCAGGGAAATCAAGGAACTCAAGGCAATCAAGGACTCCAAGGCAATCAAGGAAATCAAGGACTTCAGGGCAATCAGGGAAACCAAGGACTCCAAGGTAATCAAGGAAACCAAGGACTCCAAGGTAATCAAGGAAACCAAGGACTCCAAGGTAATCAAGGAAATCAAGGTCTACAAGGTAATCAAGGAAATCAAGGTCTTCAGGGTAATCAAGGTAATCAAGGTCTCCAGGGCAATCAAGGAAACCAGGGACTCCAAGGTAACCAAGGATTACAAGGTAACCAAGGTCTCCAAGGTAACCAAGGTCTTCAAGGTAATCAGGGCCTTCAGGGGAACCAAGGACTTCAGGGTAACCAAGGTACTCAAGGTATTGGATTCCAAGGATCTCAGGGTCTTCAAGGTCTCAAAGGTCAAGATGGTAATTTTGGTGGGGCTACTTTTAATTATACTTTTACAACATCAACAATATCTGTAACACCAGTAGATCCTGGAACAGGTAAACTTGGATTTGAGTATGCTGGAATAACCACTGCAACGAAACTCTTCATAGACGATGAAGATGGTGGAAATACTAATACTAATATAGAAACATTTTTAAGAACTATTGATGACTCTGATTCTACAATTAAGGGTCACTTCAGAATTTCCAACAGATTTAATTCTGATGATTTTGCACTGTTTACTATTTCTGGAACTAATTCAGAAGTTGATACTTATCATACGGTAAATTGTTCATATGTATCTGGTAGTGCAACATCATTTGACAATGATGAAGATGTAATTATTACTTTTGCCAGAACTGGTGATAAGGGTGACCAAGGTAATCAAGGTACTCAAGGACTACAAGGTAATCAAGGTAACCAAGGTTTACAAGGTAACCAAGGACTTCAAGGTCTAAGTAATCAGGGTGTACAAGGTCTTCAGGGTAATCAGGGCCTTCAAGGTAATCAGGGTACTCAAGGAAACCAAGGACTCCAAGGTAACCAAGGACTACAAGGTAACCAAGGAAACCAGGGACTCCAAGGTAACCAAGGAAACCAAGGTCTCCAAGGTAATCAGGGCCTTCAGGGGAACCAGGGCCTTCAGGGGAACCAAGGACTCCAAGGTAATCAGGGTACTCAAGGTAATCAGGGTACTCAAGGTAATCAAGGACTCCAAGGTAATCAAGGTAATCAAGGACTTCAGGGCAATCAGGGAAACCAAGGACTCCAAGGTAATCAAGGAAACCAAGGTCTCCAAGGTAACCAAGGTCTTGATGGTTTATTTGCTGGGCAAGGTGCCCAAGGTACTCAAGGTACTCAAGGACTTCAAGGTACGCAAGGTCCCTTAAGTAATTTTCAAGGTACTCAAGGAGCACAAGGGACTCAAGGACTCCAAGGCAATCAAGGTCTTCAAGGTAACCAAGGACTCCAAGGCAATCAAGGACTCCAAGGTAATCAGGGTCTACAGGGAAATCAAGGTCTCCAGGGCAATCAAGGAAACCAAGGTCTTCAAGGAGATCAAGGTACGCAAGGTCTCCAAGGCAACCAAGGACTTCAAGGTAATCAAGGTAATCAAGGACTTCAGGGCAATCAAGGAAACCAAGGACTACAAGGTAACCAAGGTAATCAAGGTCTTCAGGGTAATCAAGGAAACCAGGGACTCCAAGGTAACCAAGGAAACCAGGGACTCCAAGGTAATCAAGGTAATCAAGGTCTCCAGGGCAATCAAGGAAACCAAGGTCTCCAAGGTAACCAAGGTCTACAAGGATTAAGTCATCAAGGTGTTCAAGGTAACCAAGGTACTCAAGGTATTGGATTCCAAGGATCTCAAGGTCTTCAGGGTATCAAGGGTGAAGATGGTAATTTTGGTGGTGCTACTTTTGAATATACATTTACAACTGACACTTTAAACACTGTAGAATCTGGCATAGATCCGGGGACGGGTAAATTAGGATTTAGTTACGTTGGTATTACTACTGCAACGAAACTCTTCATAGATGATGAGGATGGTGGAAATACTAATACTAATATAGAAACATTTTTAAGAACTATTGATGACTCCGATTCTACAATTAAGGGTCACTTTAGAATATCTAATCGCCTAAACGCTGATGACTTTGCACTATTTGCTATTTCTGGGACAAATTCTGAAACAGATACTTACCATACAGTAAATTGTTCTTATGTATCTGGTAGTGCAACATCATTTGACAATGATGAAGATATAATTATTACTTTTGCCAGAACTGGCAGTAAGGGTGACCAAGGTAATCAAGGTACTCAAGGACTTCAAGGTAACCAAGGACTCCAAGGTAACCAAGGAAACCAGGGTCTTCAGGGTAATCAAGGTAATCAAGGTCTCCAGGGCAATCAAGGAAACCAAGGTCTTCAAGGTAATCAGGGTACTCAAGGTAACCAAGGTCTTCAAGGTAACCAAGGTCTTCAAGGTAATCAGGGCCTTCAGGGGAACCAAGGACTACAAGGAAACCAAGGTCTCCAAGGTAATCAAGGACTTCAAGGTAATCAGGGTACACAAGGTAACCAAGGTCTCCAAGGTAATCAAGGACTTCAAGGTAATCAGGGTACACAAGGTAACCAAGGTCTACAAGGTAACCAAGGAAACCAGGGACTCCAAGGTAACCAAGGAAACCAAGGACTAAGTAATCAGGGTGTACAAGGTCTACAAGGTAACCAAGGACTGCAAGGTAACCAAGGACTCCAAGGCAACCAAGGTCTTCAAGGTAATCAAGGTAATCAAGGACTGCAAGGTAACCAAGGACTCCAAGGTCTAAGTAATCAGGGTGTACAAGGTCTCCAAGGCAATCAAGGACTTCAAGGTAACCAAGGACTTCAGGGAAATCAGGGTAACCAAGGTCTAAGTAATCAGGGTGTACAAGGTCTCCAAGGCAATCAAGGTCTCCAAGGCAATCAAGGACTTCAGGGAAATCAAGGTAACCAAGGACTTCAAGGGTCTCAAGGTCTTCAGGGAACTATTGGTGATCCTCTACTGATTGTTGGCAGTCTTTCTACTTTAACTCCAGGAAGTGAGCAAGATGAATTAAATGATTCTGGAAATAGTTGGTATCCACCATCAAGTGGTGATGCTGTAATTATTGATGATACTGGACATTTGTGGGTTTATAATGGATCAACTTGGTCTGATGTTGGTGAGATTAAGGGTGATCAAGGTACACAAGGTCTCCAAGGTCTCCAAGGAAACCAAGGTCTTCAGGGTAATCAAGGTACACAAGGTCTTCAGGGCAATCAAGGAAATCAGGGACTTCAAGGCAACCAAGGTCTTGGGGGAGATCAAGGTACACAAGGTCTTCAAGGTAATCAAGGACTCCAAGGTAATCAAGGAAACCAGGGACTCCAAGGTCTTGGGGGAGATCAAGGTACACAAGGTCTTCAAGGTAATCAAGGACTTCAAGGTAACCAAGGTGTCCAAGGTAATCAGGGTACTCAAGGTAATCAAGGACTACAAGGAAACCAAGGCACACAAGGATTACAAGGTCTCCAAGGCGACCAAGGTACTCAGGGCAATCAAGGAAATCAGGGACTACAAGGTAATCAAGGACTACAAGGAAACCAAGGTGTTCAAGGTAATCAAGGACTCCAAGGTAATCAAGGTAATCAAGGACTCCAAGGTAATCAAGGTAATCAAGGACTTCAGGGTAACCAAGGTTTACAAGGACTTACTGGTCCAGTAGCAGGACTGGCTGGTGAAGTTGTTTACAAGGATGGATCTAATAATCCAACAGGATCTAGTAATTTAACCTTTGATGGAAGTGACCTAACAGTTGGTAGAGATTTAACTGTCAACCGTGATTTATATGTTGATGGATCAGTAACCATTGGTGGAACTTCCGCAACTTTATTTGCAGAAACACTGAAGGTTTCTGACCCAGATTTGATCCTTGGATTTAGAACAGATGCAAATTCTAATGATATTTCTAACGATACAACTGCAAATCATGGTGGCATTGCAATTGCATCTACAGAAGGATCTCCATTAATAACTTTGACTGTTGCAGGAATTGAAACATTACCAGCAACATATAAGAAGATTATGTGGTTCAAGGCCGGTACATTCTCTGGTCTTGGTACTGATGCTTGGATAACCAATTATGGTATGGGTATTGGTGTTACCCATATGTCCGACGGTACTGGATTATCAGTTGGTGGTGATCTCGATGTTCATGGTGGATTTTATGATAGTGATCATCAGAAAGGTAGTTCTGGACAGATACTTGTTTCTACTGGCACTGGAGTTTCTTGGATAGATTCATATGACGCAGGACTTCAAGGAAACCAAGGTCTTCAAGGTCTTCAAGGTCTTCAAGGTCTTCAAGGTTTATCTGTTCAAGGTCTTCAAGGTCTTCAAGGTCTTCAAGGTCTTCAAGGTCTTCAAGGTTTATCTGTTCAAGGTCTTCAAGGTCTTCAGGGTCTTCAGGGTCTTCAGGGACTACAAGGTCTCCAAGGTTTATCTGTTCAAGGTCTTCAGGGTCTTCAGGGACTACAAGGTCTCCAAGGTGCAGCAGGATCTAACGGTGAAAATGGTTCTCAAGGTGGTCAAGGTCCTCAGGGACTTCAAGGTCTTCAAGGTTTATCTGTTCAAGGTCTTCAAGGTCTAATAGGATCTAACGGTGAAAATGGTTCTCAAGGTGGTCAAGGTCCTCAGGGACTTCAAGGTCTTCAAGGTTTATCTGTTCAAGGTCTTCAAGGTTTATCTGTTCAAGGTCTTCAAGGAGCAATAGGATCTAACGGTGAAAATGGTTCTCAAGGTGGTCAAGGTCCTCAGGGACTTCAAGGTCTTCAAGGTTTATCTGTTCAAGGTCTTCAAGGTCTTCAAGGAGCAATAGGATCTAACGGTGAAAATGGTTCTCAAGGTGGTCAAGGTCCTCAGGGACTTCAAGGTCTTCAGGGACTACAAGGTCTTCAGGGTTCTCAAGGTGATGCTGGTATTGATGCTTATGGCATTACATACAACTTCGATAGTTCCACAACTGCTGCAGACCCAGGATCGGGAGATTTTAGATTTAGTATTGATTGGACAACAGGATCACCAGGAACTTCTTACAATGCTTATGTAAGTGAAACTGATAATAATTCTATAGGTATTGGTCCACTTCTTGATACTTTAGATGACTCCTCAAGTACTAATAAAGCTCTAGTCGTTCTTTACAAAAAAGATACTCCAACAGTAAATGCTAAGTTCTATGTAACTGGTCAAACTGATAATGGTGCTTGGAGAACTTTAGATATTGACTATCTTGATAGAGATAGTTGGGCAAGTATTAGTAATGGTGATGAAGTCTTTATGACTATCTCCATTATTGGTGATGCTGGATCTCAAGGTGCCCAAGGTCTTCAGGGACTACAAGGTCTCCAAGGTACTCAAGGATCTCAAGGATTCCAGGGAACACAAGGATCTCAAGGATTCCAGGGAACTCAAGGGTCACAGGGATTCCAGGGAACACAAGGATCTCAAGGATTCCAGGGAACTCAAGGGTCACAGGGATTCCAGGGAACACAAGGATCTCAAGGATTCCAGGGTCTTCAAGGAAGAACTGGACCTGTTGCTGGATCTGCATATCAAGTAATTTATAAAGATGGTTCCAATGAACCAGTAGGATCTAATACCTTACAATTTGATGGACAAAATTTATCTGTTTCTGGTGAAGTAAACGCTCTTGGTGGATTTAACCTTGGTATTCATTCTGGTGGGACAGCGATTACAACTGGTATAATTACTGCCGTAAACTTTATTGGAACTGGTAATACAGTATCTTATAATAGTTCTTCAAAAGTTGTTGATGTTTCTATTTCTGGTGGTGATAAATGGATTCTTGTAGAAGATGATTACACAGCAACTGTCGGAGACCAAATTGTTGCTGATACTATAGGGAATCCCGAATCTACTTCTAATCCCTTTACAATAACTTTACCATCAAACCCTGTTTTTGGTGATACTGTTACAATAGCTGATGGTCATGATTGGAGTCTTGCAAATCTAACAGTTACATCTTTTGATAATATAGAATCATCATCATCTGATAGAACTGAAGGTACTCAACATGCATTAGTTAAGTATGTATATCTTAATTCTAATGTTGGGTGGAATAGATATACTCAATATGAGGCTCTTCAGGGTGCTCAGGGACTTCAAGGTTTACAGGGATTACAAGGGACTCAGGGTTTACAGGGAATACAAGGTAATCAAGGAACTCAGGGAAGACAGGGTCTTCAAGGAACTCAAGGAATAGGTAATCAAGGAACTCAAGGTCTTCAGGGTTATACTGGTGATTTTGGTTCTCAAGGTGCTCAGGGACTTCAAGGTTTACAGGGTCTTCAGGGACTTCAAGGATCAAATGCTGGGCAGGGTGTTCAGGGTGTTCAGGGTATTACTGGTTATATCGCTGATGGTGGTGTTGAGAGAACAGTTACATCTGTGATTATTGGTGCTGCAGCAACTGATAGAATATCCGCTAATTATACTGTTGGATATGTTGATGTCTTCTTGAATGGATCTAAATTGGATTCAAGTGAATATACTGCAACTAATGGTTCATCTATCATCTTTACTGAGGATCCTGTTGAGAATGATATTATTGAAACAATCGCTTATGAGAGAGTAAGTCTTGGGTCAATCATTGGTATTACTACATCATCGGCATATACTTTAGTTTCTACTGATGCTGGTAAATTTGTTAATACTAGTGATGATGTAATCATACCTCAAAATGTTTTTAATGAGGGGGATATAATTTCCGTTTATAATAATTCTGGAGCTACTTTTGATGTTGTGCAAGGTTCTGGAACCACTGTTTATCTTGGTGGAGTTGGAAGTACGGGAAATAAAACACTTTCAGCAAAAGGTCTTGCAACAATTTTATGTGTTGGAACTAATAAATTTGTAATTGTTGGTGCGGGGGTAGTATAATGTCAATTCTTCAAATGTTATTTCATCGCGAAGTTGCAATTATGACAAGCGGTGGAACAGTATTAGAACCAGGGAATGGATATAAGTATCACGTATTTACCAATCAAAATAGTACAGAATACTTTCAAATAATTAAAGCTCCTCAGAATCAATTAACATTTGATTATATTATTATTGGTGGCGGTGGTGGTGGAGGAGCGACTAGAACAGAACCCAATAATCAGAGTACATATGGTTCTGGTGGTGGAGGAGCAGGAGGTGTTTTGGCAGGAATTGGTACTTTGAGTGTTGGATCCTATGCTGTTCAATGTGGTGCTGGTGGAACAGGTGGAATTGATGGTGCAACTGATGCTATTGCTTATGGTAGGGGTAATAATGGAACACCATCCTATCTTTGGAATGGGGAGACTAATAGTGGTATAGGAACCGCTATTGGTGGTGGAGGTGGTGGATATGGTACTTGGAGTGGACCTGAGTCGAGTACATATGGTCCTGGAAATCCTGGTGGATCTGGTGGAGGTGGTGCTGCTCCATCAAGAACTAAGGGGTCTGGAACTCCTGGACAGGGAAATGATGGCGGACAAGCAATTTTTTCTGGAAATGTAACTGCTGGTGGTGGCGGCGGATCTGGTGGTAATGGTAGCAGTAATACTTATGGTGGTGTGGCTAACACTTACCCAATTTATCCAGCACCAATAATTGCTCCTGCAATACCATCTACAGATAGACCTGATTGGACTCCAACTGTAACTACATCAGGATATTATGCTTCTGGCGGTAATGGTGGAAGCAGTAGTAATAATTTAACATCTTTAGGTGGTGCTGGTGGTAACAGTGCATTTCTTAGTGTTTCATATAGACATGCTCATAACTACACTGGTGCAGGTGGTGGTGGGCATCCTGGAAGATTTGGTTATGCTGGTGGTGATGGTGGACATGGGGCTCATGGTCTTGTTGTTATTCGGATTGATGTTTCATAACATGTTTTACATTTATAAAAATAAATACTTAAAACCATAGGAATATAATGGGAAAGTCTAGACAAACTGGTAAGTTATCTTCAGATGGAATGCTTTTCCCCTCAGTTACTGATGGGAAGGTGGGGATAGGCACGACTATACCTTCTGAGACTTTACATATCCAGGGAAGTGCGAGACTTACTGGAGAACTGAAAGATTACTATAATGTTTCGGGAACTGCAGGGCAGATTTTAATCTCAACTGGATCTGGAGTATCGTGGACTTCTGATGGGTCTACAATTACTGGTGTTGGAGCACCTGGTTATTGGGAAAGTAATACGGTAGGTCTTTCCACAAATTCTCATGTTAGTATTGGCGCTGGTTTAAGTGTAACTGGTATTTCTACCTTTAAAGATCGTATACAACTTGGCGATACTTTAGGTAATGGATTATATGTTGGTAATGATAATGATCTTATAATATACGAAACTTCTGGTGATGTTGGGATTAACTACCAGACAAGTGGTGGAACATTGTTTATCCGTGGTGATAATGTTAAGATCGATACGGCTGGATCAAAAAGAATTCTCACACACTCTGCTGGTGCAGTAGATCTTTATTATGCTGATAGTAAAAAACTTGAAACTGCTAATACTGGTGTAAGAATTACTGGTGGACTTCTGGACAAAGATGGTGATATTGGATCATCTGGACAAGTATTAAGTTCTACTGGAACTGAGATTAATTGGGTTGATGCGGCAGTTGCTTCTCAAGGACTTCAAGGGGTTCAAGGTGTTAAGGGGCGTGGAGGTGGAGTAGTATATCGATATAGTAATACAACAACTAAGTCTAATCCTGGAGCGGGTTATTTTAGATGGGATGATACATCCGCAGCATCAGTAACAGAAATATACATTCATCATAATGATTTACAAAACATATCTCAAACTTCGTGGATTGGTAATTGGTCTTCTATAGGGGGAGCAAATCCTATAGGATATTTACATATACAATTATTTAATTATACTTGGACTTTTGAAGTTACTGATATAGTCGATGAATCGGTTAACCAAGGTACTGATACATATTACACACTTACTGTTAGTCTTTCATCTGGTAGTATCACCACAATTGGTAATAACAATCATTGTTCTATTTTCTTTGTTCCTACTGGATTGCAAGGTGTTCAAGGTGGATTATCTGCTCAAGGACTTCAAGGACTTCAAGGTATTAAGGGAGATACTGGCAACTTTGGTGGTGCTACATTTTATTATACCTTTGAAGCAAATACCACAGATGCGAATCCAGGTTCAGGAGATATTAGATTAGATAATTCAACTCAGAATGCTGCAACGGGTATCTATATTTGTGACATAGATGAGAACGGTAATGATATATCATCTTATCTACAAACTATTGATGACTCTACAAGTACTATCAAGGGTCATGTCAAGATTTCAAACAAAACAGATCCAAGTCAATTTATATTATTTACAATTTCAAGTCTTACAGACAACAGTGGATATTTTGATATTACGGTAAGTCCTGTAGATTCATCGGCAACTAATCCATTTAGTGCTGATGAAGACATTATAATAACCTTTGCTAGAACTGGTGATAAAGGAGAAACGGGTCCTCAAGGAAATCAGGGAACTCAGGGTGTTCAAGGATTCCAAGGAACTCAGGGTGTTGGATCTCAGGGAACTCAGGGTGTTAAGGGTGAAGACTCTAACGTACCTGGTCCTCAAGGTGCTCAAGGTCTTCAAGGTCTTCAAGGTCGTGATGGATCTAATGCTGGACAAGGTACTCAAGGTTCTCAAGGATTCCAAGGTCTTCAGGGGCAAAGAGGTCAAACAGGTGCTGGTACTCCTGGTTCCGATGGTGCTCAAGGTACTCAAGGACTTGTTGGATCACAACCTATTGCAAAACAGTATGTTGTTACTGTATCTGGTAGTGTTTTTGTTCTAGATGGTGATTCTCAACCATCTTTATCTTTATTCAGGGGTCAAAAGTATACCTTTGATCAATCTGATTCTAGTAATGTTAGTCATGAATTAGAATTAGAACTTCTAAATGGATCTGGATACACTAGTGGATGGACTGATAATGGTGGTACATTAGGAACAGATTTGGTACATACTTTTGTAGTTCCCTACGATGCACCAGACCAACTTAATTATAGTTGTGTTACTCATGGAACTTCTATGGGTAATACCATTAACATCTATGATCTTACTGCCTCTGACTTACAAGGTCTCCAAGGTATAATTGGTTCTGGTGCTCAAGGCACTCAAGGATCTCAAGGATTCCAAGGAACTCAGGGTGTTGGATCTCAGGGAACTCAGGGTGTTAAGGGTGAAGACTCTAACGTACCTGGTCCTCAAGGTGCTCAAGGTATTCAAGCTACTCAAGGTCTTCAGGGTCTTCAGGGAGTTGGATTACAAGGTTTACAGGGACCAGCTGGTGCTGGTAGTGCTATTACAGTTCAGGATGAGGGTTCTGCTTTAACAACAGCAGCATCCGTATTAAACTTTGTTGGTAGTGGTGTAGTTGCATCAGGAACTGGTTCAACAAAAACAATTACAATTTCTGGAGGTGGAGGTGGTGGTAGTACTACAAGAACAGTTACTACTCAAACTGTTAGTAGTGCAACCGATACATATTCAGTTACTTATGATGTTGGATATCTTGATGTATACCTTAATGGTGTCAGATTAGAAACTGGTGAATTTACGGCAACAAATGGGACAAGTGTTGTATTGGATAATGATACTCACGTTGGAGATGTGATTGAATTTGTTGCATATAGTTCTGTATCTCTTACTAGTGTTGAGGTTAGTGATGATACGACTCCAGAATTAGGTGGTCATCTTGATTTAAATGGATATAATATTACTGGTATTGGCAGTATAAGTATTACTGGTGATATATCTGCTAATAATGTTCAGATGGCAACTCAAAATGATGCAATTGCATTTGCAATCGCATTAGGATGATAAATACTGATATAAAACTGAAAGGATACAATGGCAAAGAAGTTAATCTATAATTACACCTTTGATGCTTCTGCACAAACTGTAGTTATAAAGGGGTTATATAAACTTAGAACACTTCAACTGATCACAAATGTAACCGATCAGACAATTATTTACAATTTTGCCGATACAAATAAAGGGGGCACTACATCATATAATAGTGATAATGATGAGACGACTATCACTTTAGAATATGACACTACCACGATGAGTGATAGTGATGAGCTTCAAATATTTGTTGATGAACAAGAGAATAAAATTGAAGCAGGAGAATCACTATTAGATCCTGTTCATAAATTTAGAGTATCAAATCCAGAGAATTTAATTGATACTGACTTTGAATATGGATTACAACCAACAAAGTGGGAAACATTAGAACTTGTTAATAATATTCCATCAACATACACAAGAGCTCCTGGTATCTCTATTGGTGGAATTAGTCAGGTTAATATCACAAATAATAGTGATGAGGTTACTGTTGTTTGTACGATTAACCATGACTTAGCAGTTGGTGATCCAATTGAAGTTCAAGGAACCAATGTAAGAACAGTAAACGGAAAGTATATTATTACTGCAGTTCCATCTGATACTACATTTGTTTATAGAGCAGGTTCTATACAATCTACAACTGCAAATACAAAGACGGTATATACAACGATTATTCCTGGTTCATTTTTCACTGGATCAAATATTGAATATGAGAAAAGTAGAGGAATTGAGACAGATAATGCAGATCCATCAACATTAACAATCGAAACAGAATTTAATCATGGATTAACAACATCAACCAGTTTGTATATTACAAATACTGTAGGCAAAAGATCTATTGGTATTGCAAGTACAGCATCAAATGCTCCTGATGGAAGTCCTTTTGTGAATATAACTGATGATAGTTTTTATGCTGCTAATCACGGATTATATACAAATCAAACCGTATTTTTATCAGCAGATACTGGTGGAACAATGCCAACGGCAGCTACTGGAGCAGGTGGAGAACCTGAAACAAGTAGTGCTGCAATAAACACAATATTTGATGCCGTTACGACTGCTGCAGATGCAATTGTATCAACACATGGAGCAAATCACTCCAGAATTTATCATAATGCTAATATCTCAACTTCTGCATTTTATACTACTAATGGAGTAGGCATAACTCCAAGAGAAGGTGCTAGTGGTGGTGCAAATGATATACAGTATCAGGATTTTTCATATGGACAATATTCTGGCTCTTCGAATAGAGCTAACCCTCTATATTTCTATAACTCTTCTCTTGCTTTTAGAGCAGAATATCGTTGGTATGATTATGGAGAAATTGCATCCGTTTTATTTACAGGAAATCCAGTAGATGTTGGACAGTATTTTACAAGATATACTGATAATACTGGATCTGCTCCAGCAACACTAGCAAATCTAGGATATTATTATCAATCAACTGCACATAATTATCTGGGATTTACGGATCATATTATAACTGTACGATCATTTCCAGATCCAAGCACAGTTGAGTCAAGTATTGCCAGACAACGATACTTTGATTATACTTATTATAGCAAAGGAAGTAATACTTCTAGCGGATATAGTAATTATTATGTACAAAATACCAGACAAAATGCTGGTGATGGATGGTATTATACTTACCTTTGCCAGTATTATCGTGGTGATACTGCTCGTTCTGGTGCCGTAAAATTTAATATTTTCTTAGAAAATGATAATTGGAGTGCTCAGTATGGAGGAAATACTTTTTGGTCTCAATACCGTAGAAATATTGAGTGGGCATTTCATGGTACATTTTCAAATAGTACGCAAAATATAAGAGGACAATTTTACCTCATTGAAGTTTTATTTGCTCTTGATGAAGATACTGCCACTAATTACTATGATAGTGCTACTTTTGCATCAAGAATAAGTGATATTGTTGATCAAATCAAAACTGATACTTCAGTTGTTGGATTAAGTGGTGTTGGTATCAATACACTTACGGCAGAAGTAGTCGATGTAAATCGATTTAAATTAAAAGATAGTAATGGAAATGTTCTGGATTTTACTGATACGGGTGCAGCACCTTTATTAGTAGAAACTGCACAAACGACTGGTGTTGTTGATGATTACTATGATATAACTGGAATAACTAGTACAACAGTAAGTATTGGTGTTAGCAATAGAATTGTATCAAGAGAACTTACATTTGGTAACACAGGTATCACATCTGATGCTAATTCAGATTCATATTATATCAATATACCAACTGGTCATGGATTAAATAATCTTCAAAAATTAGTTTTTGATGAGGTCAGTGGTGCCAGTATTCCTGGATTAACATCAGGAACAACATATTATGCGATTGTTCCCAACAATGAATATGTTCAGTTAGGTTTTTCTACTAGTGATGCACAAACTGGTATTAATTCAATTACTGATCTTCAGGCATCTTCTGGTTCATATAAACTTACAATTCCTGGAATTGCTGGAAGAGTTGCAGCAGCAGGAACGGTTACTACAACAGAAACAGGAACAACAGTAACAGGAACAAATACGAAATTCCAATCAACATATTCTATCGGAGATCCATTTATTGTTGCTGGACTATCAACTTTCTCAGATTATGCTCAAGGAGAAGTTGCATCTATTGTAAGTGATACGAGTTTAGTTCTTCGTAATTCGATTGGTATTGCAAAAACTGGTGTAGAGCATTATGTTGATACAAAGATCAATGTAAGGGCAGATGGAACCTTTATTCATAGACCTTTTGATGGTGGTGTGGATATTACTGCTGGAACATCACCAAATTCAAAAATTATCAGACAAACAAGAAAATATTTCCGTTATCAATCTGGTAAAGGTATTCAGTGTTCAATGGCTATTAACTTCAATCCATATCAACCAGCAAGATTAGTTGAAGGATCTGGAACCACTGTTACCGTGACGACAGAATATCCACATAATTTAACTGCTGGTGATACAATTAAGTTTAGGGGTGCGAGTGATTCAAATTATAATGGAACTAATTTTACTGTAGCAAATCCAACAACATTTACTTTCCAATATACTGCGGGTGGAACAGTATCAGAAGCAAATCCAACAGGATTTATGGAATGGACTATTAACTCATATAGTGGTGCTTCTGTTCGTGCTGGATTATTTGATGATCAAAATGGTTTCTTCTATGAATATGATGGATCAAATTTATATTGTGTAAGAAGATCCTCTGTTCAACAGTTATCTGGAACATCAAATGTTACTTATCTGAGTAATAAAATTCTTGGTACAAATACAAGATTCCAAGATCAATTATCTGTAAATGATATGATTGTGGTTAGAGGTCAATCATATAAAGTTACCGCAATTCATGGTCAGGATGAGATTGATATACAACCAAAATATAGAGGATCATCAAATTCTGGTGTTGTGATTACACTTACTCAGGATGTAAGAACTGCACAGACATCCTGGAATATTGATAAGGCAGATGGGTCAGGACCATCTGGATATAATTTAGATATCAATTCAATCCAAATGGCTTATATGGATTATTCCTGGTACGGTGCAGGTAAGATTCGTTTTGGTTTCAAAGATACCTACGGTCATGTTAAGTATATGCACGAATTTATTCATAATAATAGATTGAATGAAGCATATATGAGAACGGGTAATGTCCCTGCTAGATATGAGGTTGCAAATACAACAGATACTCCAACATTTGTTCCTTCATTATTCCACTGGGGAACATCAGTTATTATGGATGGTGGATTTGATAATGATGATAGTTATCTATTTACTGCATCGGGCAATTCATTATCATTCACAAATGGAGATAGTGATACTGTAACTACAACCGCAGATGGTGCAATTAGTAGACAAAAAATTTATGGAAATTATTCAAACTGGTATTTAAGATTAACATTTTCTGCTGCTGATGCAGATAAGTTTACAAATGGTATTCCATTGTATACTGTTGATGATGAATTGAATGGCCAAGCAGTTGACTTCACTCAATATTCGGGAAATAGTTTCTATGTCTATATCTATCTTTCTACTGGATGGAATCAACCTGGAGTTTATCCACTTGTTTCTTCAGGAACTGCAGTCAGTATTGGTGCTCCGTCTAGTGGTGGTTCTAATAGTGATGTTGATCTTAATTCATTAATTCCTTTGATTAGTATTCGTCTTGCACCGTCAGCAGATAATAATTTGATTGGAGAACTTGGTGAAAGAGATATTATTAATCGAATGCAATTAAAATTACAAGAGATGGGTGTTTCCGTATCACATGACTCAAGAATTACTGTCGTATTGAATGGATCATTAAGTAATTTAAATCACTTAAATGTTGGTTCTCCATCACTTTCACAATATACTGCTCATGATTCTGGAGATACCATTCAAGGAGGAACAACAATTTACCAGTTCCGTGCATCTGGCGGACCTATTGGTATTGGAACTCAAGGTCAAGAAATTAGATCTGTTGCATCTGAAACATTTGATTTAAGTAGATTGACTGATCTTGGAAACTCTATTCTTGGTGGTGATGGTGTATTTCCAAACGGTCCAGATGTAATTACAATTTGTGCATCATCTCTTGATACTGCAAGTATCAATAAAGATTCACCTTATCAAATATCATCTAGAATTTCTTGGTCAGAATCTCAAGCATAATAGGGAGGAACTAACTAAATGGGAAGAACTAGAGAAACTGCAAATTTAGTTTCCGAAGGATTAATAACAAGAGCTGTTGATACGGATAGAATTGGTATCAACAGTTCTGTTCCTACTAGTTTACTTGATGTTCGTGGAACGATAACAGGAACTGATTATTCTGGTGATGGTTCTGCATTGAGTGGAATTGTAACATCAATTGTTGCTGGAACTAATATTACTTTAACTGGTGGTCCTACAGGAATAGTTACTATTAATAGTTCTGGTGGTGGTGGAGGAGGATCAAATCCATGGACTAGAAAGACTACAACTTATACAGCTTCTGCTGGTGATCAACTTATTGCCGACACCTCTGGTGGTAGTTTTACTATAACATTACCAGCATCTCCAAGTGAAGGTGATTCTGTTAAAATTGGTGACGGTGGAGATTGGGACACTAATAATTTAACAGTGGCACGTAATGGTAGTAATATTGAAGGTTCCGCTGATAATTTTATTTTAGATTTGAAGGGTGTCATTGTAGAATTTGTATATGAAGATGCAACAGATGGATGGCAAGTTTATTCATATACTGGTCTTGGTGGTGGAATAACAATACAAGAAGAAGGATCTAATGTTGGTGCTGCAGTAACAACTTTAAATTTTTATGGTTCTTCAGTAACAGCAGCAGTAAATAGTGGTATCGCTTCAGTTACAATTTCTGGTTCTGGTGGTGGATCGGCAGATCTACTGGAATCTATGTTATTTACCTAAATAAAATTAAAACGAAAATATAATGGCCCTAGCAAAAACTGGTTTAGGATTTCCCGTTTCCGTTTCAGCAAATAGTACTGGAACAGTTGTCCAAGTTCAGAATTCTCAAAAAATATACGTCCGAGGATTACTGATACATAATCTAGACACTGGTGCTAACACAACTTTTCACGTCTATGTGGTGGCTAATGGTGGATCTCCAGCAACATCAAACAAAATAATTAAAGGTGCAATGAGTGCTTCAGATACGGCATTTATTGAGTTCGCATATCCAATCACATTGACAACAAATGGTGATACGATTCGGGTTGAAAATGACAGTACAACAAATGCAATAACTGTTTTACCTTTGGGTGATAAGGAGTCCTCATAATATGCCAATAAAAAGTTATAATTCTGGTAGAAGAACTGTAGCAAAGACGGACACTTCTAGTAAAATAGTAACAGGTCAGTCTGAATTGTCATACCATGCTGCCGAGAATTTATCCGTAAAAATACAAGACGCATATATTACATTTAAGTATTATAGGTGGGGTGATTACATGGGAACTACTAATTTTTATTGGCACGATATTTCTGCTGGTACTCTTACTCAATTGCCTGTATCATCAAATAATGGTACAACTTATACCAGTGGTATGGGAAGTGAACAACACTCCGCTGATGGTCAGCCATGGCTTACTGGTACTATTAACATGTCATCTTATGAATCTAGTGGTTGGGGAAGATTTCTTGTACGTCAACAGGCTTCTAGTGATGCTTCAAATTGGTTTCTTGGTGATTTCCAAATGGATCATATAGAAATTCATGCTGCTAATGGAGTTATTAATAATTTAGATCCAGACTTGTATAGACAAAACAGTGCTCAATATTGGCAAAGATCTACAACTTATAGTACTGCTTGGACTACCTCTCACTCATGGACTGATGTTGCATACCAAGAAAATACTGATAGCATGTGGTGTTATGATGCTGGTGGAACAGGTAGCACCAATACTGGAGCTACTGCTAATTCTGATGGATCTGCTACTGAATATTATCTTTATTGTGAAGTTTCTGGTGCTGCTAGCAGATATTCTTATCTCCAAACAAAATATCAATATGACATGTTTACTGGTCAATCACAGTAATATGTGAAAGTATTATATGATATAATTATTTGAACAGGAAAATATAATAAATGGCATATCAGAGTATTTGGTATATGACTAATCTGCCAGAAAAGGTTGTTGAAGTCATATGTGAAGATTTGAATAATAATTTTGGGAATCAAATGAATGATTCTCTTTTATCTGGTGATTCTTTAAATAAAGATAAGAGAGCATCAAAAAATTCTTGGATTCCAACAACGCATTGGGTTGGAGGATTTGTTTGGCATTATATTCAAAGAGCAAATAGGGAAAATTTTCTCTATGATATCCGTAATATTGATGCAGAGAATATGCAATTTACTCAATATGATGTTGGTGAATTTTACACTTGGCATAATGATGCTGGAATATCATGCCATTACAAACCAATTTCTGTAGGAAATTATTCTGATGGTAGAGCACAAGATTTTGTAAATGAAAATCTAGAATTGGTTAGAAAACTTTCGTTTGTTGTTCAACTTTCAAATCCAGAAGATTATGAGGGTGGAAATTTACAATTACTTGCTGAAGATGGAAAAAGTTATTTTGCTCCAAGGCAGAGGGGAACTATAGTAATTTTTGATTCTAGAACTCAGCATAGAGTTTTGAAAGTTACTAAAGGACAAAGAAAATCATTAGTTGGTTGGGTTGTTGGACCTAGGTGGAAGTAAATTATGACTATTAGTAAAACAAATAATAGTGTTTTTGATGAACAAGGATACTTAGTTGTTAAGGATTTATGGAATCCTGAAGAGTTGTACAGGAATGTTCCATCTAAAACTGGGCAAATACATTACTGGGGTAAAAAATTAAACGAGTTTACATATGCTGGTGAAGATATGCAAGTAAATGGAGCTACTTGCTGTTATAATCACCCACAATATAGAAATATACACAACCAGATTAGATTGAAAATAGAAAAAATAATTGGTAAAAAACTTTATAATACTTATTATTTTGATAGATTTTATTTTTCAAATCAAAAATTAGAAAAACATATTGATAGACCATCATGTGAAATATCAGTATCAATACATGTATCTTCTAATTCAAAGAAACCTTGGCCAATATTTGTAAAAACACCAAATGGTGATGATGTTTCTGTGAATCTTTCTGCTGGAGATGCAATTCTATATAAGGGTTGTGAAATACTTCATTGGAGAGAAGAATTTGACAAGAAAAATTTTTCAATAACAAAAAATATTTTTAAAAAATATTATCATCAAATATTTTTTCATTATGTGTTGTCTGATGGACATAATGTACATTATGCTTTTGATAGTGCAGATAAATAGATCATATTAACCCTACAATATTATGCCCGATATAAGATTAACAGAGTTTTTAACTGGTACTAATTTTTCTGGAGCACAAGGTGTTCAGGGTCTTGCTAACCAAGGCACTCAAGGAACCATTGGTCTTCAAGGACTTCAAGGACTTCAGGGTCTCTTTGGTGCTGTTGGTGGTCAAGGTTCTCAAGGCACTCAAGGTGTTCAAGGTCTTGCTGGTGCTGGTGGTATTCAAGGAAACCAAGGTACTCAAGGTTTGCAGGGTCTTTCTGGTGAATATGCTGCTGTCGGTGCCCAGGGTGTTCAAGGTATTGCTGGTACTTCTGATGGTGGAGGTAGTGGCAGTGGTGGCAGTGGTGGTGTTATGATATCAATGATTTTTGGATGATATATAAATATTTG
>Ga0208150_1000251_pt1 | contig 21009 bp, 33 predicted proteins | sample DEB08_DNA_8_FD_184534 | JGI IMG/M metagenome (GOLD analysis project Ga0208150, IMG submission 184534) | Aqueous microbial communities from the Delaware River and Bay under freshwater to marine salinity gradient to study organic matter... | ecosystem: Environmental > Aquatic > Marine > Coastal ...
ATTTTAGATTGCTCTCGTCATCCGCACATAAAGAATCAACAGCAAAGAAGTTATAACCTCTCTTTGATTCCCAGAAAAAGAATCCACCACTACCTTTTATACTCTGGGATGTCTTTCCTTGTGCAATTTGTACGCTGTTCTTATCTTTCTTTTTCGCTGGTTGCTCAAACTTTGCTTGTGGAGAAACACTCCTTATTGCTAACCTAGATATCAAGTCAAAAACTCTCTTTCCATTTGAAAGCATCTTCACTTCAAATAATGAGGGTTCGCTAAAGATTGTTTTTTCTGTCTTTAGATTTTCTGTAAGTAAGTTACTGATAATTTTTTCTGGATTTCCTTGGAGTCTCTTATCAACTCTCAAAACTTCATTATTGAGAGCTTCCTGAGATATTAGTCCTATTGTGTATGCCTGTTTCTGATTTTGTGCGTATCTATTAGCAACTTTCCATATCACCAAAGAATAGGTAACAGACTCATTAATACTAGTATTGACTTCAATCTCCACTAATTCTGCACCTTGAATAGGGAGACCTTGTAACAAACCACCACTATCAACAACTTCCATAGTTGCAGATAAAAATGGAGAAGTGATAGTTTCAACGTAATTGAAAGAGTTTATAAGTTGCTTTATCTGGATAGGTGCTCCACCAGAATTTGGATATATCTTTACTCCCTTGAGTTGAAAGTCTGTATTAGATCCGAATTGTGCCATTATTCTATATCAAACAACTGCTGGTGCAAGTACTGTAATAAAAGATGTCAGTCCCATAGATTCACTACCTGCAGCAATTGGAACATTTGCAGGAGCATTTCCTCCAGACTGATTTGCTCCAGTTCCATAGAAATTATTGATAGTTGTTCCTGCTCCCCGAGCAAAAAGAGGAGACATTACCTGCTGCGAAGCAGTAGCTAAAGGATTCCCAGTTTCTGCACTAACTGGTTCTAACATAAATCCTTCTGGAACAGGAACAACTTGCTGATCAGTAATATTAGTCTCAGTACTAGTGGTTGAATCTTTACCATAAACAGACTTAACCTTCTCCATAAAGGTAGCACGATCTATAGAATTTCCCGCACTATCAGTAAATTTTGTTTGAAACTGACCACCTCTAGTGTTAATTCTAGTCATCGTGCCAACTCCTTCAACTTCGGCACTACCAGTTTCTCTGCTATTTTCTAGTAATTTAGATAGTGGTTTTAATTTTTTTTGGTCCTTGACAATTTTATCAACATCTGCCTTTACTTCTTTTTGATCTTCTGCCTGCAATTTATTAAGATAAGTTTGAGGATCTATATGGTTGCCACCCTCAATACGTTCAAGGTGTAAATGCTGCCTTCCTGCAGGATAGTTTGGATCTTTCCATTCTTTTATTAAAGCAATTTTATCACCAGCTTTTACATCATCTCCAACTTGAACTTGTGATTGAACGTGTCCGTAAATATTTCTAGAACCATCAGCATGTTCCACAACAATACCGTCACCATGACCACCAAAGTCTTTGTAAATATCAACTACTTTACCAGTTTGAATCGCTTTTACTTCTGCACCAGGATCAACACCGATATCAATTCCCCTGTGATCAGTAGAAGCACCAGCAATTCCAGTATTTCTTAGTCCAAACCCACTAGTAAGTGCTGGCTTACCACCAAGAAAAGAATCATATGATCCTTTTACTGCAGTTCCAGATGCAGGTAGCATCGTAGAAGTGGGAGTTACAGCTCCTCTTCTGTTTCTTCTATTTGATGGATCATTATCTCCACGCAACCACTTAGGAAGAATATTTTTCAATCCATCTAACAGATTTTCCCACCATGGTTTTTTATCAAAATATTCAGCGAGTCCTTCTCCCTGCAATTTAGCAAATTCTTTTCTATTCCTTTTTTGTGCTTCAAGAATACCCTCACCAAATTTGATGAAAGTCTTTTTACCCTCACTACCTGATAATGGAAAGACGCCTTCTTTTCCTTCTTCACCAATTAGTGCATTTGTAGGACCAGAAACGATTCCACCTTCTGCAAAAGGTGTCATCATATCTCTTGCAGCGAGAGCAGCATCAATACCAACTGATCCTGCAGTTCCAATACCAGGAACAGTAGATGCTGCACCAGATGCTAATTCAAGACCAGCACCAACAAAATCGCCCTGCATCGCTCTCTGAGCAGCAAATACGGCACCAAGACCTAATCCAACTAGAGGAATTTTCTTACCTAAACTCTTTGCAATAGCGCCACCAGCTACTTTTCCTACTGATTTTGCTCCAAGTTTGGCACCCATTCTGGCACCCATGCCACCAAGCATTTTGCCACCTAATGCAGCACCTAGTCTAGTACCAGTTCTTGCAGCACCTCTCTTAGTGGCAGATTTTAGAATGTTTTTGGCGAGAGATTTGCCGCCAATACCCATTCCTGGACCGCCACCGCCTCTGCCTCCAGATCCCCCCATAGCATTCGTAGCACCGCTCAGGAGGCGTTGATATGGACTATTGCCAGAGAGATCGCCACCCATCTCAAGGGCGCTCTCCTCGGCAGATGCCTTTGCTTGTCTGGCAAGTTTTTCTGCTTGTTGCTGCTGTGCTGCAGCAATCATCCCTTGCTGTTGGGTCTGCTCCTTAGTAGCAGCAACTAAACTCATCGTGACAAACGTTAGTCTGTCAATTGCCTGAACTACTTCTGTAGATCCTCCACCAAAACCTCTATCAACACCAAGATTTGTGGCGCCAATATCTACAATTGCATCACCAGCAAATCCCTCTGCTCTTAGTGGTCTTCCATTAAATCCCATGCTCTTCGTAAGAGCACCACCCATTACTTCTGGGTTTATTACAGATGATTCTGCTGCTTTTTGATAAGCAGAACCACCAAGCATTCTTTGTAGTGGAGTTTGACCTCCAGAACCACTTCCACCAGTCAATAATGACGGGGTTCTACCAGATACTTGTTTTGTTTCATTTAATACTTGTACTTTTGTCGCAACTACATCAGCAACAGTTTCTTTTTTCTCTCTATTATCTAGATATTTCTTTACAGCACTAATTATTTTACCGAGATAATCTACCTCGCCTCTAGTGTCTTGATATGATAGAAACCCGTGTGCCATTATCGCTTTGCTGCTTCTTGTGCTTGTTTAACCTGTTCTAAGTGTTGCATCAAGAGACTAGTGTAAACTTGCCTCTCCCAAGGCATCAAATTCTCAATTTCACTCAAGCTATATTTATGATGTTGCATCAAAGCAAAGTTGGTTTTATAGTACCCTTCCAAAGTAATATGGAAGAGTGCTATCCGAAAAAATTTGATAGACCAGCAATTGTGAATTCAGACATTTCTCCAGTATTTGGATTTCTTACTGCAAATGTATGCTCTAGTCTAGGAGTAGATTCAAAGAATTTTTGAATCAATTCAAATTGATTATTTGTAAGACCTTCTACAAAATCAACAAATTCTTTCTTACTCGTAGTAGAACTGTCATAAACATCTTCAGCATCAAATATCTGATCAATACATCCAGCAATAATATCAACTACTCCATCAGCAGTTGGAGATTGACCCATAATTGATCCAGATACAAATTCACTCCATGAAGGATATTTCATAATTACACCAAGAGTGTCATTAAGCATAATTTTGCTATCATGACCTTCTGGTTTATTGACCTTCACCTCAGACAAATTCAAATTATAACGAACTTGCGTTGTGTTGTCATCTTTACAAGTTACATTCATTTCAATAATTTCGCCAACTGACACAGCACGAATGTTGAGGAAAATATATTCCAAATCAAAAAGTGGCAAATCTTCAATTTTTATACGAGATTGTATACAACCCTTCAATAAAGTCTTTACAGCTCTTTCAATCTCTTTTTCGTCATTTGTCTCTAATGCCAGTAAAAGTAGTTTTTCCTCTTTTACTACAAATGGACGATATTTGATTTTTTTGCCATTAGATGGAATTTCCAACTCATAGGTTGGAAGCACAACTTGTGGTAATGCCATTATACGTAGATCAGATCATATCTATATTTAGTGCGACTTTTTGACTAAAAAATTGGCGGAAAAAATTTTCCCACTTTTATGGAATTGAAAAGTCAATTTTGAAATCAGGGAACAACACCTCTAGTAGGTAATCCAGAAACATTCCCCTTGATGTTTGTGATGTCTCTTTCAATAGTATAGTGTCTCTGATACTTGAATTGTGCTGTTACTCTTGTAATCTGCGATGATCCAAACTGTAAAGGAACAGCATCAATAGCATATGGATATGCTTTCTCCAATACATATGTGATTGGTTTTCTTTGTGTAGTTGATTCAGGACCAGATTCTGTCTTTGTAATTTTTATCGTGCAAGCATAGTCATCTCTATATGCAACTCTTGTGATTCTATTTTCTTTTTGATCTTCAGAGTCTCTGACAAAATCAAAGTCCTCTCCAGAAAAAATAGATGCGTACCAAGTATTCAAAAATTTCAGGACACTCAGGTTAGAATCCAACATAAATGCCAATTGCAAATCAGTAAAAATTCTGGTGTGTGGATAATCAACTGCTCCTACACCCAAATATACACCATTTTGAGTTCCTGTAGCAGTATTAATATTTGGCAATTGTGCTTCATCGCAAAAATATTCTATCAATTCATCAAAATCAGAATCTTTATTGACAACTCCAAAACCAAGTTTTTTCAAATACTCAGGAAAATCTGTGAATTCAACTACAAAGTTATTGGAGAATGACATTCCTCCATACTTTGAAACTTTTGCCAAAAAGCTGTTTATAGACACACTAAATACCTATGTTGGTCCAACTATATTTATGGCATACTCTGGCATTTACAAACCTGTAAATCCTGGTAAGTATCGTGGGAACCCAACTCGTGTTATCTATAGATCATTATGGGAACGAAAGTTCATGGTGTTCTGTGATAACAATCCATCAATAATAGAATGGGGAAGCGAAGAGGTAATCATTCCTTATCGTGCTCCTGATGGTAGAGTGAGGAGATACTATCCAGATTTTTATATCAAGGTACGTGAGAAAACTGGAAAACTCACCAAGTATATTATTGAGATCAAGCCCAAGAAACAAACACAACCACCGAATGAGAAAAACAAAAAGACTGCTGCCTATCGTAATGCTGCTTTGACATTTGCAAAAAATCACGCTAAGTGGTCCGCCGCTCGTGAGTATTGCGAAGATAGGCAGATGAACTTCTTAATACTCACCGAAGATCACTTAGGAGTTTAGAAAAATGGCAACGGGATTTGCAGGTATACAAAGAAACAATCCAAAGAAAGACTCTGGATACAAAACACTCTTTGAGAGAGTTGATTTGGCAACTGGAGGAGAAAAGAAATCACTCTCTTGGTATCGTAGCACAGTAAAAGCAGAAGCAAGTAGATACAACAAGAATTTTGAAAAGTATGTTCTTGATGAACGTAGAGATCGTGCTGGTGCTGCTAAAGAACAAGATAAAAATGAATTGAGAAGATATACAGTAGCAGGTCATCTGTATATGTTTGAGTATAAGGCAAAGATGAAGTGGTTACCTTATTATGACAGATTTCCTTTAGTATATGTCATAAAAGCACCAGGAAAAGAAGAATTTTGGGGTGCAAACTTACACTACATGTCCCCAAAGAAAAGAATGATTGCAACTAGAAAATTATTGCAAGGCAGGATTGACATACCTAAGAAATGTTTTCATAAATATCTACACGCACATGTAGAAGGATTATATCTTGATCTCGCTGCTGATGAATGGGATACTGCCATTCTCCTACCAATAGAAGATTATGTGAGAGATATTAATGGAATTACCTTCCCAATTGACAAGAAAATTGTATGGGAAGATACTGATGAAAGTTTCTACGATAAAATCACAGGATCTAGAATGATAAAAGGTTACGGATCAAAGCAGAGTAAGGAGATGAGTAAGTAATGCCATCCAACGAAACAACTAAACAACGAACAGAGCAAAGAGAAAGATATAGAAAATCTCAAAAAGAACTAAGGGAAAAAAAGGAGCAGGAAAGGGTATCTGAACAAATAGGATTCACCCTAAAAACTTTACCAGAACCAAAAACAAAACTATCAGATAGTAACGTCTTGAGGTATCCAGATGCTGCTTCTGGTGGAGGAAGTATTGATGCAAATAGTGACTACGTATTGTTTGAATTTTATACGTATGCTCCGCCTTTTGCAAAACAAAGAGGTGATGCAAATTTCACTACAAACGCAACAGGAGGAGGACAAGGAAACAGAAATAGAAGAGGTGGCGGAGAAGTAACTGATACAAGACAAAATCTATTGAGATCTTCTAAAAATTATTTTGACTATAATCAGAGAAAAGATTATAAAAAACCGATTGGTGATGAATATAAACCAATAATAATGTATATGCCAGAAGATATTTCTACTGGATTTAGAGGTAATTGGGGTGGTAAGGCATTTAGTAATATCGCTAAGGATGCATTAATATCTGCTGGAGCTGAAGGTCTAAACAAACTAGATGCATTATCAACAGGAGTAAGAAACGCATATGAAACGCTTCCCGCATTAGCAGGTGCCGCTACAATACGAAAAGGGATACAAAAAATTACTGGAGATAGTCTATCTAATGATGATGTCTTTGGCGCTATTTCTGGTGCTATTCTAAATCCTAACGTAGAGTTACTCTTTCAAGGATCTGACCTAAGAAACTTTCAATTGAACTTCAAGTTAGTTCCTAGAAATAACAAAGAAAGTATCGTAATAAATGAAATATGTAAAATATTTAAGATGTGTACTCTTCCACAAAGAAATCCTGGAAATGTGTTTGGTGCCAGTAATCAAGGGATTACTGCAGGGTTTATTGGTGTTCCAAACCTATGCAGAGTTTCTTTTATGAAAGGTGGTGACGTACATCCTGTACTACCAATATATAAAATGTGTGCCATTACCCAAGTTGATGTAAATTATACTCCTGATGGTGTTTATGCAACTTATGGTGATGAGTTAGGTCAACCTGTCGCTATTGATTTAGCACTAAATTTCCAAGAGACCAAGTTGGTATTTGCAGACGAGGTATCAAATAGTAGTATCCGCTAATGTATTTTTCAATCGTTCCTAATATCTCATACGATGAGAAACCAATCAGTTATCCTTTCTCAGAGTCAGACTTTGTAACTGCAAAGAATTTCTTTCGCAGGTACAAGATCAACGATGATATATTTTCTAATGCAGTCTTCTTTCAGAAGTATGCTATTGAAGATGGAGAGAGACCAGATTCTCTAGCAGATAAAGCATATGGCGATCCATTCTATGACTGGGTGATCCTTCTCACTAATAACCTAGTGAATGCAGAGTATGATTGGCCTATGAGTAACTTTGAGATCTACAAGGTACTAGAGAGTGAATACGAAGATCCATATGGTACGATTCATCACTACGAAACGTATGAAATAGGTCAGTATCCCGCAGGTCTACGTGTTGATGAGACTTTCTATAACAGTACGCAGAAACTGAATATTAATGGTTCTATACAAACAAAAAATGGTAACGAGATTTGTCGTCCCGTTACCATCGCTGAGTGGTTTACTGATGAGAATGAGAAGAAGAGAGAAATCTATCTTCTCAAACCAGCATATCTTCAATCATTTGTAGATGATTTTAGAAGGCAAAATCTCTACAAGAAGTCTGGTGATTATATCAACCAAAGACTAAAGCAAACTGGTTGATGCGACTTTTTTGACAAAAAAATTGGGGAAAAATTTTTTCCCCAATATCAGAATTCAATAGTCAATTTTGAAATCACGATTCTTTTTCAAGAACTTTCTTACATAACTATCAACGTCTAGATCCATCGTGTAATGAGCGTGGAGGTGTGCTCCCTCCACTAACAAAAGAAATGATAGTAGAAGGAGCACCGCCCACTTCATCAGTCTTCCTCAGCAAGGCGTGCAAAGTAAGACAGAGCATCGTCATCATCAACTACTGCCTCTTGCTTCACAGGGATAGGAGTAGAGACTTTCTCACGGAAAGATGAAGGAGCAGGAGCAGAAACAGGTTCAAACTCTTCCTCATCCTCATCAACAAACTGACGAGCAGGACGAGCAGTAATGCCAAGCACAAGGTTCAAGCGTGCTTCCAGTTCTTCATAAGTCTTGAACTGATCCTTAGAAGTGAATGCCTCAAGAGAGTATTCTTTCTTCCAGGTTGCTTCCAGTTCATCCTCATCTGCACTCAGAGCAGAGACAGAATCAAACTCAGAAGAATCATAGTTCCAGTAACCTGCAACCTTCTTGATCTTCAGTTTGAAGTTAGCACCTTCCCAGAGATCAAAGACATTCACAGGGTCTTCATCTTGGAACTCAGGTTGCATGGCAGCAAGGATCTTATCATGGATCTTCTTACCATACTTGTAGAGGAACACCTTACCCTCGTTCTCAGGGTGCTTAGGATCTTTCACGACAAAGATGTTGCTGTAATACTGCAGCTTGCGCTTCTGCTTACGAGCAGTCTCTTTATCTTCATCGCTACCGCTGTTCCACAAGCGGCGGTTGACTTCACCAACAGGATCTTTCTCGTTGAGTGTAGTCAGGGAGTTCTCAATATACCAACCACCAGGACCTTGGAAGGCATGAGAATATACTTTTGCCCAGGGAATAGTTTCCCCTTCAGGGGCAGGAAGGAAACGGATAACAGCATACCCGTTACCAGAAGCGTCAACCTCTGGTTTCCAGAAACGCTCATCAACCTGCTTACCGCTGGCGGATTTTTCAAGTTCCTTTTGGAGGAACGAGAAGTTGTTCTGGGATTTACGCTTCAGATCTGCAAAAGACATAGGATTTTCTTAGATTAGGTTTAGATTTGGTTTGTGTGATGCCCTATCACTCAGTCATTATAACAGGCACAGAGTCGGGCGTCAATCCTCTGTGCCACTTTGGAGTTTGGTCCTCATGACATGGACCTTGTTCAGCAGCTCGTCAAACATCTGCTCTACAGTAGTGTCTGGCGATGCTCCTAGCATAACAATACCCTGCTTCATGGTCTCAAGGACAGAGACAGCTTCAGGATCGTCACTCAACTTAATACGATAGTAAAAAACTTTTTGCTTTTCAATAAGTTGTTCTAACTTATCAAAGTATTCTAGTTTTCTTTTATCGTCTAATAAAACAAAATTCATGGCAGAGCGAAAGCAAAATTGCTGCAACTCTACCATGTCTTGGATGTCACCACGGACTAATTCTGATTGAAAGAAGCTCATACTAGCATCAACTTTGCACGACTGGTTTTTTTCATAAAATTGAGTTGCTGTGCCTCATAACGAAGTTTTTCTTTTAGAGGTTTGCTAATCAATTTTGCTACACTATCTATCTCAATTTCATTTACCTCACAGTAGTGGATAACCGAATCAATATAATTCATATCTGGATTGTGTAAGGCAATCTTCTCCACTTCCTGCGAGAATTTCGCAGATGTCATAAATTTATCCTCTAATAATTGTTTTTTCTCCATATCGTTCCTGGTATTCGTCGATGTAACTCATTAGTTTCATAAAGAATTCTTTCTTAGGTGGAAGCACCTTGACTTGAGTCTCTCCGTTTTCACAAGCAACGATAGTAACGAGTTGTTTTACTGTCAACCCGTAAAGTTCTTGAAGCATACAGGCGTATGCAGTTTCCTGAACGAAGTAGTCGTAAAGATATTTTTCACGCTTAGGTTCAGCAGCAGTTTTGAAATCAATAATTGATAACACACCATCAAACTCAGCGATACAATCTACACGCCCTGCCAGCTCCAAATGCTTAGAGTAGAGCGCCGCTTCCTGTAAGTAAATATTATTTATGCGGTCTAAAATATCCCTAGAATGCTGGAACATTAGGACAGGAAGTGGGAACTTACTATACTTTTTCAGATCAAGATCATTATTAAAGTAATCTTCAACGATGGAGTGATACTTGGTTCCTCTATTAGTAGAACGAGAGGAGATTGCATTTGCTTTCTCCTCTCCAATACGAGCACGCCATCTAGCGATACCTATCATCTTCTCTTTGTTGTTACTAATCACCGTGGTGACAGATGGAAACTTATCTCCTGTTGGTGTTAGGTATACACGTTTTCCATTCACCATTTCAGCAGACATTTCAATAGGATCTAGTCCCACATGATTAAATAACTTCATAGACCAAGATTGATTTTGTTAATGAGATAAGATTTGACAAGACCAGAACGAACGATATCTTCAATACCAAATTCAACAAGAGCAAACTCTGGCATTCTCTGCAGAATACGTTGGAAATCTAGGATACCTGTACGTTCATTTGTTTTTTGTAGGTCAGACTGATTTGCATCACCACAGAAAACAATCTTTGTATCTTGTCCGACACGAGTGATAATACTATCAAGTTCGTGGAAGTTTAGGTTCTGACATTCGTCAATAATAACAATAGAGTTATCAAGAGTAGTACCACGAATGAAACTAGTAGACCAGAACGAGATAGTTTCTTGTGCTTTCAGGTTATCATACAGCATTTCGTATGAATTGTCATCAGGCATCTCAAACATGGATTGAACCATGTTCTTGTAAGGAATCTGATAGAGAGAAGACTTATCTTCATGGTCTCCAGGAAGGAAACCAATCTCTCGTGTTGCAACTAAAGAGCGAACGATGTAGATCTTTTCGTATGGAGTGTATTCATTCAGCACATCTTTGAGTGCCTTGTAAAGTGCCACAAATGTTTTACCTGTGCCAGCAACCCCATATGCATATATCATTTGACCCTTATCCCACGCATCAAACATAACCTTTTGGTTTTGCGTGAGTGGTTCAATTGGAAGCATGTATGCCTCATCAATAGGCTTACGACGCTTCTTCTGCTTTGAACTCATTCCTTGTCCTGGTGCTTTCGTAGTCTTCTTTCGTACTGGCATATGTTTAACGATACTTGTCGGTAATAGTTTTGTTTCGTGGTGCGTGTTTGGCGATTTTGTTTTTCATAATGTCATGGAATCCAGGATGAGTACGACTCATCTTGTCTTGCCAGTCACCAACTTCACCAGAGGAAGGACAAGTAGAAGGATCACTCCAATCTCTTGTCCAATCTGGGTTGTCAAGTTTCCACTGGTCCCACTCAGTAACAGACATCGTTACTTCTTTTTGTTCTCCAGTTTCTTTATTCACTACGGGATAAGTTGCCAAAATTTTCACCTCCTAAATTATGTGCTTATTTAGATCCATTCTAAAGATCTTTCAGAGAGTTTTTTTATATGTTCAAAAAATTTATTTAAAGATAAATCCATTTTCATGGTATTACATATATGACAGCAAGATACCGAATTGTTAGGAGTATATCCGACACTATTATCTTGTCTGTCTATCCCCCAATGTGAGAATGGGATACCAACATTACTTTCTCTTAAAATTGGTGGTTCTCCACAATAGTAACAGGGTTTTGTAATAATGTCAAAGTGTTCTTTTTTTGTTAAAGACCATTCCTTTCCTCTGTGTTTAGCAGATCTTTTACAATCACCATAAATTTTATTGTGGTAAGATTCTATTGTTTTTTGTTTTCTTCCGATTTCCTTAGCTCTATCAGATCTAAGACAACCACAACTTTTACTTGTTCCTCTTGTTAGATAATCACCTCTAACTAATTTTTCTACTCCACATTCGCATTTGCATAAAAAACATCTAACAGGACGACTACTTGTTCCAAAATATTGAATTGTGGGGGAAGAACTTATAACTTCCCACCTATTAAATTTTTGTCCCTCATTAAGTGTTATTGCTTTCATAGATATAACATACACTATATCTATTTATACATTCACTACATTACAATACCCATTGATTTTCTACTCCCCCAAGTCCTTCTGTACAGATAGGAAATTGCTCGGCAAAGATTTTTTTACATTCTTTAGCAATATCCATGTGCTCTTTTTGAGTTCCATTTTTTTCTCGTAGTGCAATATATGTGATCCAAGAACGGACAGATCCAGTCATGTAAATACGAGTAGGAGTTGCTAGAGGAAGCACAAAACGAGCACACTCTTTTGCAATTCCCTTATCAAGCATAGTCTTGTAAAGATCCATAGCAGAAGCAAAGTGTTTCTGAATTGTCAACTCAAGTTGTTGCTTGGTGAATTCATCAACATCGTCAATAGAATTCTGACGATTCTTTGTATCTTGTGAGCGAAGATCAAACAAGGGAATAGTATCTGCTAACAAAGAACTGTCAGCATAGCGTTGCGAGAACTCTTGATATGTAAATGAACGATGTCTCAAAATTTGAGCTGCAATACCACGATTCGTTTCAATCTCAAGAGTCATGAATGCTTGTTCAAACACAGACCAGTGCTGATGCTTGATGCAATACTTTAGTAGACCAGCAACGTTAGGATTCTCCTGATTCGCTGGGTTGCTCACTCTCGCTACGTACCCCATCGTCTGCTCCGCTTGGGGCGTTACTTGCACTAGTTGGACTGATCCATGTTGTTGCATCATTCTTAAATCCTTTACTCATTCTTGCACGTTTTTCAGCGAGACCTTTCTTAGCAGCACGAAGTTGCAACTTCATGTACCAGATCTCTTCGTTAGTATACAGCATCGGGTTCTTATCCGCAAGCTTTATCGCTTTCTTTGCTGCTTTGATTGTTTCTTTGTATCTCATAGATTGTTTGCTATCCTTTGTAGTAAGTTTCATAGTGCTTGATTATGCCAGACGTTGACACATTACCCTGAGAAACCCAATCATGAGCACATTCAGTAATGCTTTGCATACTATAAAATGGTTCTCCGTTTTTATCTAACTGAAAACCAAACTCACGAAGGAGAAGAGCATAGCATTTCTGCCTCAACTCCATTCGTTCTTCGCTGTATCTCCAATCAATCTGCATATCCGTCATCGTCATCTCTTCCATGATAGTATCTATTACTGTCATCCTTTGCAGTATATGCATCGGGATCAGAATAAACTTCGGACTCTAAAAGATCTACCAAAGACTTTAGGTTTCTGACGATGAGTTTGAGTTTTTCTCTATTCATATATAGATCTCATCTGTCAGAATTTTAGCATAAAAAAAGAGGGTTAGCAACCCTCCTGAAATTTTATTTTGTTTTACACAACCCTGCCATGCAGAGTTGTGCTTCTTTCAGTTTCTTTCTCTTTACTTCCTGTTGTTTGATGACAGAAAGCCAATTTGATTGAACTACTTGTGGTTGTGTCACGATACTACCTCCACCTTCTCTTCATGCTTGATTCCTCTGTAAGTTTCTACAAAGGTTTTCATTTCATGATTTTTTTGATTAGGTCTCTCAGTAGTGTCATATTTTACACCACGATAAACGACTTGTGCCATGATTGACTCCTAAAGAAATGGGATTTTTGCCCCGTTCCTTTCAGTCGTTTGCGTCTTTAGTTCCTACTCTAAAACATGCTGGTTCTGTTCCTCTCATAAAGATAGAGATAAACTCCAACTTTTGACTTCGATCCAACAAAGTTGATTCGAAAACACCTTGTGCCAACCAGTCAAAATCTTTACAAGACAATAATTTTATGTCTGGTTCTGCAGTTGCCAACAATAAAGGTAGAAGAAACATAAGATGAACGATCCGTTCAACGACTTACTTGCGTTCGCTATTTGCAAATAGCGAATGAACGATGGTATTATCATACCATACTATCTATAAGATATCAAGTGTATAATTTGATACTATTTTTTCTTTTTTGATGCCGAGGTTTGTGCTCCCCATAGTTTTGGATTGGTTCTACCCTCAGACTGAGTGAATTTTTTGAGCCCTTCTCTATACTTGTCCCAATAATAATCAAATATATCTGCTTTCTTGTTACACATAACGATGTCATAGCATATGCCACCACCATCATCATATTCTACAAGGTATGCAGTATAGGGAAGAGATCTATCGTCTGCTAATTCAGGAGCACAATTCTGATGAATAAATTTTATACTCAACTGCGACCTCCCCACTGAATTTGGGGGAATGCCTCCTCAACACACTGCTTGGTGATCTTCCAACGCTTACCAATCTTTCTGTCCTTCATCAGACACAGAACCTCTGCTTCACCCTGATGGAGACCCTCTAGCAGTTGAATGAAGAGGGTTTCACGACGGGTCTGAGAGATGTTAGCACCACCTTTGAAGAACAGATAGAGTTTACGATACTCATGCACCAGTTTCGTATGCTCGGTCTCCTCAGGAACATCATTCTTATTGTAAGGAACATCTCCCTCAGGTAGCATAGAAATAATACTCTCATCAAAATTAGCAATCAAGATTTGCCTGAGTGCAGGAGTATTATATTGTTGCAGCAGTTTAATTTTTTCTGGTTTAGTTTTTGCGTTACTGATTTTTTGCAGCACTTCATGAAGTAATAATTGCATGACCTAATTGATATCGTATGTGTATTTATTCCTCGTCAAATTCGTCTTCATCTACAAAACGAACAGACAATAGTTCTTCGTTGATCAGATAACCTTCGTCGTCCAACATCTCTGGATGAATGTTATCTTCCTGCGCTGTACCGTACATAAACTCATGGAGCTTTTCGTTTGCTGTCCATCCAGCAATTACACCAACGCAGAGAAAAATAAACGAAACTGTTGCTGAAAAGTAAACGACTGTTGCTTGTGCCATGTTCAACTCCGAACTAACTTTCTTTCTTGTCCCACCAAAGTTCCAAGTTGAAGTAGACTCTTCTCTTCAGGAGGGTAAAAAACCTTGTGATTCCAAACCCACTAGAAGGTTTTTCATCTTTCTCTTCTCTTTCCTTCGGTCTCGCCCCCCTTAACATGAGCTCCACACCTCTATTTATTTTAGGTTTATCCATCTTTTCTTACCGATACTAGACCTTTTTGAAGAAGAAACTTTGCGGTTTCCACCAAACCACCGATAGGTTCTCCATCAATAATAACATAAGGATAACCATTTGCAAGTGGAAATTTTTCTTTGAATTCTGGGCGAGTAAAGTCTTCACCCGACATCAGAGTAGTGTATTCGAGATTGGCACGAGCAAAAAGATCTTTCAACTTGTCACAATAGAAACATCCTTTGGTTGTGTAAGCAATAATTTCCATAAAAAAGAGGGTCAAATGACCCTCCAATTATATCACAGAGCATTACCTCTCGTCAATTCATCAAAGTAATCTTTGGATGCGATGTTAAGAGTATATCCAGGATAAAACTTTTTCGTAATAGAACCAATCCCCATAGCAGTAATGGCACTATCATAAAGAACCCAGACTTCTTTCTTGTCTTCTAAAACAATATGCTGAAATGGAAACTTAGTCTTCTTCATAATCTCAATGTTCTTGTAGATATTCTATCATACTTTGGAGGATGTGGGTATTGTCTCCTACAAAAATGCATTTGCATAACTTATAACATCATCTATCGGCAAATCTTTTGTAAAATGTTCAGATCCACCAATTATACCATCAATTTTTTTCTGGTATTGTTTGTAAGTATTTAAAATATATCTTTCACATTCAAAAACTTCTTTATGCGATGCTTTCCATTCACCAAGTTCTTTTACGGTTTCAGTAAATCTATATTTTATCCCATTAAATGATCTACCAATTTTATAAGTTCCATAAATGGTTTCAATAAAATACAAGTAGTCTTCTCTATCAGACCACTCTTCCTTAAAACCAAAAAATCCATAACTTTTTGATACACCAACAGTTCCAGCGTTCCAAGTTGGTTTCCCAAATGCAGGATTATTTTTTCCAACTTTTGATTTTCTTTTACAACAAAATGCTTCACCACCTTTCTCATAAGTCACAATAAAGTTTCTTATACTCATATTTCTCTGACCTGTGCAGGGGCAACTAACAACAACATCAGTTGACCTACGAACAAGTTTTTCTGGTAGATAAATTAGTTCTAATTTTCTACGCTCACATTCAGTTATTACTAGGTTATATAAATCCATAAAGTTGCTCATAACTTTCCATAACTATTTATACAATATACCATAAAAAAAGAGACCTTTACAGGTCTCTTTCTGTTTATTCAGTTTTTAGTTTTCTTAACCAATGGTAGGAGCAGTAAGTGCTACGGGAGTAGTTTCTGCTGCTGCGAGGTCAAGAGGGAAGTTGTGCAATTGTGTTATCGTAAAGACTCTTTATTCTTTACTTCTTACTGTCGCCAGTAAGTTCAGACTATCTCTTCATCCTTATGTTTATTAAGGAGTCGGGCATTCGTGGGTGGATTATTGTTGGGACTCACCACCTAGTCGTTAGACCTTTCAGAAAACTTAAACCCTTTCTGACTTGGTACGGGATTGTCTACTTGAGAGTTTCCCCGTTTAACCCGATTTTACTAATGCCTATTACTAGGCAAGAACACCAACAAATTTAGCGTTCCTTTCGTGCATTACCTCGAACCCGAGGTTTGCACGATTAAGAACATCAGCCCAGGTGTTGATGACACGATCTTGCGAATCAACAATAGACTGGTTGAAGTTGAAACCGTTCAGGTTGAATGCCATGGTGCTAACACCAAGAGCGGTGAACCAGATACCGACAACAGGCCATGCTGCGAGGAAGAAGTGCAGCGAACGGGAGTTGTTGAAGGAAGCGTATTGGAAGATCAGGCGACCGAAGTAACCGTGTGCAGCAACGATGTTGTAAGTCTCTTCTTCTTGACCGAACTTGTAACCATAGTTTTGGGACTCAGTTTCAGTAGTCTCACGAACGAGAGAAGATGTAACCAGAGATCCATGCATAGCAGAGAAAAGTGATCCACCGAATACCCCAGCAACACCGAGCATATGGAACGGATGCATGAGGATGTTGTGCTCTGCTTGGAAAACAAGCATGTAGTTAAAGGTGCCAGAAATACCAAGAGGCATAGCGTCAGAGAACGAACCTTGACCGAAAGGATAGACAAGGAAGACGGCGCTAGCAGCAGCGACGGGAGCGGAGTAAGCAACACAGATCCAAGGGCGCATACCCAGGCGATAAGACAATTCCCACTCACGACCCATGTAGGCATAGATGCCGATGAGGAAGTGGAAGACAACAAGTTGGAAAGGACCCCCATTATAGCAGTCGGGGGAACCATATGTTTCCATATGGACTGGACTATATCTTCACCTTATTATTCTTATAAGGTGTCGGGCGCTAATCTGGTATTACTCAACACGCTTGTTGAACCCAGTAGTCTCTGAACCTTCCACAGAAGCGTCTGTGGCTTGGCTGCTGATTGGCATATTCTCTAAGAGAACTTAGCGTTCCAGCAATTCACCCGATTTATAGTGACCCTATTTTAGTTAAGCCACTCATCAAGGGAAGCAGATTCCCAGATTGGATAGAACACATACTCCATAAGTTTCCTTATAGTGTGGACTATATCATCACCCTAAGTTGAGGGTGTCGGGCACTCTAGCCTGTTATTAAGAGGACTGAACCTCTCAGGTAGTCTCTGAACCTTCCTCAGATGTATCTGAGGCTTGGCTGCTGATTGCCATACCAGTAAAAGACCATCCATAAAGTTGTTTCTTTTCACCACGAAGAAGTTTTCCTATGAGTGCTTTGTTTGGAGTATCAAAATATTCAATATCTTGAAGTTCTTCACAAAGTTTAGTCACACTTTCTTGTGGAGAAAGAATAACAGTTTTTCCAGATTTATGCTTCCAAGTAGTTGAGTTTTTTAGTATCTCTACCAAATCACTTTTTTGTCTTGAAAGTCCAACTTGCTTTCCATAAGTTTTACCAACTTTTTGTCTAGCAAGAAACTGGTTTTGAGTATTAGCAGAACCTCCTTTTGTTCCACCTTTTAGTCCTTGTTCTCTTTGCCATTCACTATTCCAAAAAAGATTACCTTTTTGTTTATTAGTTTCAACAGCAAGTTGAGAACGAAGTTTCACACTTTCCATATCTTGGTTCCATCTCATTTCGTAAGCAACTTTGTCACCTATTTCTTGAAATGACAACCAACGATAATAATGAGCGAGAGTGTGTATATGAGGAGGTAAGTAAATTAGATTTTCTTTGTCATCAGTACCACCAGAATGCTTGGGAACAATGTGGTGTTTTTCATAGTACTCACTATCAAAGTTTTCAATTTTACAATACTCAATAAACTGTTCGTAGATAGTCATTAGGATAAAAGTGGTTTCCATATTACTATTTATACACTTTTATCCTTTTACTGGGTTAGGTTTCCAGCAATTCACCCGATTTGCTTATACCATTACTGATATAAGGCACTCCTTTACGAATGCAGTCCAATAGCATTGGACGAAGGAACAACAGCACCAGAGATGATGTTGTTTCCGTAGAGAAGTGAACCCGATACTGGTTCACGAATGCCGTCGATGTCAACGGGTGGCGCAGCAATAAAAGCAACGATGAAACAGATTGTAGCAGCAAGTAGACATGGAATCATAAGAGTTCCAAACCAACCAACGTAAAGACGATTGTCGGTAGAGGTAACCCACTCGCAGAACTGTTCCCAAGTGTTACCTTCACGCTGACGTGAAAGAGTAGCAGTCATAGTTTATTAGAACGTTTTGTTTGAAAATTAGGTAAACAAATGTAACGAAGAGGGTATAGTCCGTTACATTTGTTTACCTATTTAGTATAGCAGCAGTTCGGTTTCCCGTCAAGCCTCCAGATTGTCCCAATTTGGGGACATCAGAAGGAGGCATCCGCTTGCTGGTAATCAGTATAGCATGGTTGGATCTCCCAGCGCAACCAGTCTACCTTTCTTTCTGCGATCATTTGTTCCAGTTCTTCAACTGTCAAGCTGTGTGCAACAACTTCAGTTTTGTCCGTATTCTTTTTATAGATATGGAACATTTGATTGTCTAACATATAATCCTTTGAATTCAACAAAATAAAAAAGGGACCGTTCTGTTATTTGGCAGAGGTCCCTTTGGCTTGCGCCGACGATATTCAGTTTTATTTATATGGTGGTGGATTAGGGTAGTACTGGGGCAAGAACTGCCCAACTAAAAAGAGAAGTTAATGATGCAAAAAGAATTGTAGTCGTGGTGAAGTTCATAGATCATTCATCAGAGTACATATTATATATCAGTTTTGTATCACTATGATACACTTTGGTATCATTCGTCACCAGATTGTGTCAGCATAGCCGCACCTGCGAAGGTACTTAGAAGGATAATTGCTGTTGCTAGGAGTGCCATCATAGATTAGCAAGACCCAGTATTTATACCTACCAGATGCCAGGAATGACTTGTCCTGTCAGGGTATACGCACCAACTGCTGCGACGAATCCCAACATAGCCAGACGTGCATTCAGAATTTCTGCTTCAGGGGTAAAAAACTTTTTCATGATAGTCAACCGTAGTATTTGCGAATGAGATAAGGAGAGTTGAAAACCTCTTTGATAGAAAGGGTTTTCAGTTTTTCTTTTTGTTCAGGGGATAGAGAACCCCAACGAAGACGAGCAAGAATATACTTAAGCATTATATGGGTGTTTTTGTTTTAGTTCTGGATCTGGATTACAGATCTTTTTTTCTTTCACAGGTTTGATGACAATAAATTTATCATTCTTTAGAGTGCCTGCCACTTTTACTTCTAGTTCTAGATTATTCCAGTCTAGACTCTGGAGGGCAACTCCAAGTTGCCCCAACATATTAGCACTCATAGATACTGATCAAACATTTTACGAATATTTTGAGTGATAGGAAGACCGCCAATAAATTGTTCTAGTTTCTCTCCATTCTCATCAGTAATAACAAGAACTGGAGTGGCAGTCACACCATATTTCTTGGCAAGATCTAGATTCTCTTGTGGAATTGGTGTGTCGCTAAAGTCATCAAGATCAACTTTCTCAATAACATCTACACGCTCATCTTTCAGAGCATTCATGTAACGATTCACCAATCCACAAGGACCACAGGTTTCTTTAGAGAAAAGGAGAAACTTGATCAAAGATTCTCCTCCTGATCAGAGAGAATCACACAATCGCTAGTTGGATATGCCACACAAGTCAGAATGTAACCTTCTGCAATTTGATCATCATCAAGGAAAGATTGCTCTTCATTATCTACAGTACCACTAACCAGTTTACCAGCACACGAAGAACAAGCACCAGCACGACAGGAGTAGTTGATATCCACACCTGCTTCTTCAGCAGCATCAAGGATGTACTGATCTTCTGCACACTCAAAAGAAGTCTCAGTACCTTCAGGGGTTTGAATAGTAACGTTAAAAGCCATTAGTAAGTCTCGCAAAGTTTTTCAACAGACGCTGCCAGTAGAACGAAAAAGGCAACCGAGGTTATTGTAAAGGTGATTGCTGCCATTGTCAAGCCACTCCAAAAAAGAGGTTTCCAGTCAGAGCATATGATACAGCACCAGCGATGATCCCAAGCATCGCCCAGCGACCATTAGCTTTCTCGGCACGTTCAGCATAGGGTTCAATACCATAGCGCTCAAGTGCTTCCTTTGTCATGTACATCGCAGGTTCCTTAGCGAACATGTTCATTTGTCCGAACTCGTTTTTGGTGACAGTCATGAGTTTTGTAACGAAATACAACAGAATTATATAGGAAAGGTAAAGTTATGTCAAGGGGGGTCCTGTGCAGGTTTGCTAACCGTCCATTCCATAAATAAATATGGATCCAAATCAATGGCAACTATGAGAAAACTAATTCCATTTGCGATGATTCTGATGGCGGCACCAGCACATGCCAATCTTGTTAACAAAATTTCTTCTTCAGTTCAACTGTCTGTAGAAGGTCCAGCAGTTCAATCCACAAGACTTGGTTCTTCTTATTCAGTATCTGGAGACAACATCGCAGTTACTACTCTTGGTGGTCTTACAGGTGGCACCGCAACGGCACCTGCAACTGTGAGTGCTGGTTCTTATGCAATCAATAATAATGGTCAGTCATTTAGTTTTGCCGAGAATACTTTTATTGGTGACACAGTAGTTACTACTCAGACAGCACTCTCTGGTGGTCAGATTGATACTCCAAATCTTTATGGAGAATCTACCACACAGGTTGGTGGAACTGCTGGAGCACTTGCTGGAACCATCGACACCGC
>Ga0208150_1000255_pt1 | contig 20939 bp, 34 predicted proteins | sample DEB08_DNA_8_FD_184534 | JGI IMG/M metagenome (GOLD analysis project Ga0208150, IMG submission 184534) | Aqueous microbial communities from the Delaware River and Bay under freshwater to marine salinity gradient to study organic matter... | ecosystem: Environmental > Aquatic > Marine > Coastal ...
TGGCCTTGGTCTGCTTTCTTTTTCTTCTGAGATGTCTAAGTGTATAAAACGAGCATCTCCTTTTTGATTTACGCCAACGCCAGTAAATCCATAATCTTTAGCTTTTGATACTATGTCGAGTGCTTTGCTTCCTCTTACATATACATCAGCAGCCAATCCTTCAGCATGAGTTCCTGGAGTTTTCTTTCGCGCTTCTATTGGATGTTCTTCGCATCTGTAACCAGATGTAATAATAAACGGAAAACCCAGCTCTGTTCTAAGTGATTGTAACTTATTTATTAGTTCGTGTGAAATACCATTTTTACCACAATGTTTGCAAGCAAACTCTTCTTCTTTGAAATTTTTCCAACTCATCTTGTATTACCGCCTACTATTAACTTAATCTTTTTTTTCTATTTCTTTTTTATAAAATTCTATTTCTGTTTTTAAAATTAACACTTCCTTTTCTAATTCTACTACTTGTTGCTCAAGTGTTCTAATGTCTGGGAAAATATAATTGTTTTGATTTCCTCTGAGGTTTCTAGTTTCTTGTGCATTTGAATCTATCTTTTCGGTAATGTTGGCATAACCCCAAACTCCTACAGATATAGCAACTACTATTTGTGCAAGGTAAGGAAGCGATATACTTAAAGAAGATTTATCATCTACTTTGGCTATTTGGTTCATTACTTTCCAACGCCTTTTACTCGTTCAAATGATCGTAAACCTCCAAGACCGAGCATACCCATAAGTACAGGTAGCATTGTTGAAGTATCTGCTTGAGGTATATCAATACCAAAAGGAGCTGCGAGAGGACTAATTAGAAAATTAATAGCAAAGCCAAATACACATACCCAAGCTGTAGCTGGTCGCCAAGAAGATTGAAACCAATTCCCTTTAGCTTCTTCTTTGTTTACTTCTATTTGTGCTTTAGCAATTTCGTGAATATGCTTTTGCGACATGGTTGCGATTTCATGCGCTATCTTTTGCTTTGTGTCTGCATCTGGAATGAACTTATCTAATAGTTCGCTTACAGGTTTTATTAATTTGTCTATCATGTGTATATTTTTTATGTAGCTTGTTTGCGTGTCGTTGGAACGACCACTCTAAAAACTTATCAAGCCAACCAAACAATTACTTTTTCTTTTTCTTTTTAGGAAAACCAGCCTTCATGTTGGCGTAGGCTTTTTTAGAAATAGTAGATTTCTTTTTTGATCTGCTTGTTCCTTTTTTCTTTCTTGCGTTTATATTTGCGTATAGTCCTTTTGGCATAATTATCTCCTTACCATTTTACTTTGTTCGCCCAGTAAGCTGGTGACAACTTACCTCTTGCGATATTCTTAGCGTGTCTTTTTTTAAATGATTTTTTTCTAGCTTTATCTTTAGCAGACTTTGGGTTTTTACCTGCACCACTAACTCCTTGTTGACCAAAGCGAATTAATTTTATTACGTCACCGACTTTTGCTAAGACAGCATGTGACTTTGTTTTGTGGTTTGGTGTACGTTTAGGTTTGTTATAACCAGCGAACTTTTCGCCTCTATATGTTACTGCCATTAGTGTATTAATGTCTCCTTACAAGATATTAGCTCTGAGCCTGGTGGTATTTGTAAAAAGACCATTGCGACTCTTTTTGCTTCTTCTAAATTTTTAGCCTTAATGTCCGAACCAACATAAATAAAATCTCCGTCAAGAAATTCTAAATCGTATATCTTATCCGATTGGTTGGTTGTTTCCATTTGTAAACATTCCTTGAGATTGATTCTTTGCTGCTTGTCTCATGGCTTCTCTGTCTCTTTCCATGATAGCGTTAATCTCTGCTACATCTACCTGTGCGCCATACTTAGCTATAAGTTCAGCAGTCTTCAGTTTGAGATCAGCTTCATGTTCATCACGGTTTCTATCGTCATCCATGATAATTTTCATTCTGTCTGTTTCTGCATCAATGATTGCTTTTTGTGCTAAGTTTTGTGCTTTCATAGCTTCTGCTTGAGCCAACATTTCTTCAGGTGAAGGTTTCTGGTCTTGCGGTTGCTGTGGTGGCATAGGTTGAACTGTTGTGTTTATAAATGAATTTGCATCTTTAAATCCAGCCATCTCAATCATTTTTGTTAATGTGTTAGCGTATTGCTGTAAATTGAGTAATGGATTGTCAGGGCCTAGTGTTTGTAAAATTTGTTCTTGTTTTTGTGATAAAGCTGTTAAGACTTGGAACTTCTCTTCGTCAGAAGATTTAGATATACCAACATTAATGACTAAGTCTTTATCAGCATCCCAATATCTTGGATCAATAGGGACAAACTCGTTGTTTAGTCTCATCATATCTTGACCTTCTTGGTGCTTGATAACAAGTGAGTTAACCAGTTTGAATAAATCTTTCATGCCGTCTGCAAAGTGTCTGCAAATAAGTTCTACTCTGCCTTGCGCTCCAGACATAGTTGCTGATACTGCTTGTGCGGTAGAAGATTGTAGTGCATCTGCGTTTAATCCTGCGGATGCCTTAGAAACGCCTGTGCGGTTCTCCTTGGCTTCGTCAAGATAAGAGAGTACAGGGAATGCTTCTTTACCAACAAAAGGCACAGCGAAAGGCTGAACCATTCCTGGCGCACGCATTCTAATTGGTTGTCCTATATCGGTGTTGAGAACATCATCAATATTAACTTGTCCTTCAACAATACCCATTCGTGGGAAGATGGCGTGGCCTAGACTATCAAGTGTATCTCTCATAATTTGAGATTTAGCAGCTTGAATAGGCATCAAGTAGTCCGCAGGACATGAACCAATGGAGGTGTGTGGTTCAGGATCGGGACAGAAGAGTGTAATAGGTAGATCATCCCAAGGTGTTGCGTTAACAATGTTTATTCCATTGCCTACGGTGCATACCCTAATCCTTTCATCTATACCATCACCATCTAAATCATAAAAAATATAATGCTCTACATAGAGAACATTATTTTTATCAGTTCTATCTACGCCTGAATAATCAGCGTAAGGATTTCTTGCTTGTTCTTCGTCATAGCTTTCAGCGTCTATGTAGTTTCCAGAACCAGCATATTGTTCCATTTCTTCTTTGTCATAACCCATAGCAACTAAGTCGCTGACAGTTTTTACCATGCGGTGTGCAACGTAGGGTGATGATTCTAAGTCTCTAGCGTTTCTTGATATTAAAACTTCTTCAGGTGGTACTGCTTCGATAACCACTTGGTCTTTAGGTTTAATTCTTCTAATTTTAATGTCGTAACTGGCTGGTGTTTCTTGCGTCATCTCTTCACCAGTCTCAGGATTCATAATTGTTATGCTTTGCATTTCAACTGACTCTTTAATTACCTCTACGTTAGGATCAAGTATGAGTGCTTGGTATGCTTCAGGTGAAATGTTTGTGTATTCGTGTGTTGATGCAGTAATGCTGTCATCCCAATAGGCTTTGACAAAACCAGTTTTTCTAATCAGCGCATCTTTAAAAGCGTCATACAAAACTTTAAACCCAGGGTTTTTTTGTTGTATGACATAATTAATGTAATCGGTTTGTTGTGTTGCAAGTTGTATGTCTTCAGGGCCATTTGGTATGAACTCTACTATCTTGCTAGTACCAAAAAAAGTACGCATGATGGAAGGAAGCATAAATAGTACGCTATCCCTAACATCTGTTGATACAAATTCTGATTGTAGTGATGAGGTTGATCCAGGTTCTTGTCCTAGATAGTAGTCTGTTGCGTCTGCTCTTTGTTCACCAATTTGGTCAATGAAGTCTTTAGCGTCATCCATCTCACTCTTGAGACAGCCTTGTAGCTTTTCTACATCATAAGACTCTTGTTGTTCTTCTGATGCTTCAACTATATCTTTATCATATTCCATAAATTTTTATCCCACTCGTATTATTCTACTTGTCAATGGCTTTTTGAAATTATACCCTAAAAAGTTCTCTCCTCCACTAAAACTTGCAGCCGAACTTGCCATGGTTAATGCAAGTGCATCTGCTTTGTCAGGTGATTTGATTCCTCTTTTTTTCATTTCGTCTTTAGACTCTATTTTTATTTTTCCTGTTGATGTATATTTGTAGGTGGGCGCTGCCAATTCTGATACAAGCTCATCATCACTAGGAAGTCGGCAATTACGCAGCGCCAGCCAATCTTTTATCGCGAACCATAACTCGGCTCTTAAGTTTAAATAATTCTTTTTTGTAGCTGGTGCTTCGGCTACGTTAACTCCTCTAACGGGTAAACCTTGTTCAGCGAGTCTATCTACTACGCCACTACCAAGACCAATAACATCAATTAATATTTCTTCTGGTCTTTCAATTACTGTGCAGTCGTCAAACAAATTTTTAACTGCACCGCATAATTGCATTAAATCCATTGATTTGAAAGTCTTAATTTCAAAAACAGTATTACCTTGTCTTATACATAGTGCAGAATTATCGCCACCAAAACGTGCTACGTCTAATCCCCAAACGATAGGTGCTTTTGCGGTTAGCGAAACATCTCTATTGATGGCGTTACGTGCAAGCTCCATAGGTATGACAGAGTCATCATCTGAGTTTGGAAACTCTCCAAGTACCTCTACTCTAGCTACGGTAGAATCTTCACCGTATTGCTCTAGCATAGTTTGGAATAGTTTTTGGTCAGTACCTTCTACTGTACGTGAGTCTATTTGTTCTAAGTTCCAGAACTTACGCTTGGATGTAAAACTCTCGTAGAACGGGCCTGTGTTTCTTCTAGGGTTGGAGAAAGTAAACCAAAAACGATTTTCAGTAGGCTCGGAAAAGAATCCTTCTGATACAGAATAGATAGGAGCTGGAATACCCGATGCTTCATCCATAATCAAACATACTCCGTATGATGAGTGGATTCCTGCAAACGCATCTGGGTTTTCTTCACTCCATAATTGTGCTTGGGCGTAGTAGTAACCTGTATCTATTTTTAGATCTCTTTTAAGTGCTTCTTCAAACCATGATTCAGGTTTTATGGTTGTGGCTGTTTTTGTGTACCAATGATTGTTAATTGCCAGGGTTAGCCACTTACCTAGCTCTGCCCATGTTCTTGATCTAAGCTGTTGCTCGGTGTTAGCAGTTACGATGATGGTTGAGCCAAGGCGTGTTGATAGCATCCATAGGATTAGCCAGGAGACAAGTGCTGACTTTCCAATACCACGTCCAGATGCTACAGCTAATCTAAACATTTCAGGATCAACGCGACCTTGGTTACGTTGAATATGTGTTGTCATTTTTTTTAAAATTTTTTCTTGCCACTTTCTTGGGCCGTCAAACTCTTCAAGGGGGGTGTCCTTCTCTCCCCAAGGGAAGATAAACTTTACAAAGTTATATGGATCGTCTTTGATGTAAGGCGACCATATCTCAGTCATTAATTGCTTCTCTTGTTCTGCTCCGTATTTCATATATGCACCAGTATTAAAAATATTGCAAAGTTGCCTACAGCACCAATGCTAAGTATTGCTAAGATTTCTCGTATTACCTCTTTCATATTTTGCTCCAAAAAAAATTAAAAAAAATTATCGCAACAGTTACACGTAATATACCCCGCGCAATAAAATCAAGGGGGGGTACAAGCATTATATTTATAGGAGCATCTTATAAATTCGTTACTTGTTGGCGAACCCTTGAACGCTACGACCATGAGGAGGAGTCATAACCGCCAAAATTTACCGCTTTTTTTTATCAGTCTGATTATTTACCAGACTGCTCTTATCTTTAGATGTTGTAGGTAAAGGATTTAAAACCTTTAGTTTATTTTCATCCGTGTTCTGTCCGAGTCTTTGTTTAGCACCGCTTAAAACATCATTAAGATTTACAGTTGCGGTCACTACTTCTTGCCTATCCTTCCAGGTCTTTGCATCTTGGTTCTTTAGGTAGAATATCTGGGCGGTTACATTGCCATCTGTTGCCGAGGTAAAGAGAGAATTTGTAACTTGCGCCAACCCTTTCGCCCTTCCCCTTTTATAAGCCTCTTCAAAATCACCAGATCGTTTCCTATTGCGGTCTATCGTATTCCATGAAACGCCCAAAGCACGGGCGATTTGAGTAGTACCAAGACCACGTGAAGCAAGATTCTCTACTTGTTCCAGATCAATATTAATGCGCTTTCTACCGCCCTTTTTTGTGGTTTTTAGCTCTTTTTTTGGTGTTTTTTGCTCCATAACTATATTTTTTTTACCCTCTTAAAACCCCTATATTACAGCATTTCTCACAAAAACCCTAAGATTTTTGCTCTAAGTAGTTGTTATATAAGTACATTTAGGCATATAATACGTATTGTCACGTATTATTAATATTACTTTAGGAGGTAAATGACATGGAAACGATAACATTAACTAAATCAGAAAAAGATCATTTATTATGGATGCTAGACGCTGAAGCGGCAAGAATCCAAACATATAAAGATGTTGATCCAATTACACGCATAGAAAATGACCAAGAGTTAGAAATAATTAACTCTATTTGCGACAGGCTACAACGCACAATGTAAACCAACCCCCAACCCAATCAAGCCCGCTTATGTGGGCTTTTTGGGTGAAAGTCATAATATTTAATACTTTAGGAGGTACAAAAAATGACAAACAAAGAAAAACAATTAACTTGTAAAGACTTAGTAAAAGGTCAGTTCAACCACGTTGAGCAAACATATAGAGAAGCGCTAAATTACTACATGGAGTTTGATGGCGCTACAGAAGGCGAGCAAATAGCGTTAAAAGTTATTGATGAGCATAAGAGTAACTATTTCCACGAATATGAGGATTTATTTGATTATGTCAATAATGATGCCCTCTCTTGGGACTATATAGAAGCTGGAACTTTTGACAATAAGACTGGTTATTATAGGCTTTTGCTTTCATGGGGTGGCCCTTCTGACGAGTTCAGAATATACACAGCACAAAATGATCATAGCGTTGATGTCATCGAATACCATTTCATGGATTGGTATGACGGAGCATCTATAAACGTCCCGCAAGATTCTATCTCTTGGGATGTATGTCAGATGTTTTTAGATTGTGAGGTGGCATAAATGAGAATAACCATTGATATAGAAACATTAAACTCGGCTTTTTGGAATCATTGCGAGGATTCAGAAAACCCAACTTTTAATTATTCAGAAGTTGAAAGAATACTTAAAAACATATTACCAAGAATTGAGATCAGCGACTTTGGAAAGGTCAACGATATAAACGGAAATACAGTTGGCAAGTTTACAGTTGAAAGAAACAAAGAGGAGTTATAACCATGACATTTAAACAACTACTAATCAAACTAACCGAAAAGCCACGTGATAAAAAAGCGTGGCACGGTTCTTATCTTATTAATCATTTTTTAAAAAACTAGGGGGAATTATGGAAACCAAAACAAGAATATTAGAGGAAATTTACGATACGGTTATGAATAACGATCAGTATCAAAAAGAATTTAACCTTGCAGAAAATCCGGAAATATATCCATACCTGGATTATGACAATAATGAGATTGTTTTAGATGTAGGCGATAACACATACAGGCTACACATAACAAAAGATATTAATGTTATTAATGAATCTAACTTCATAGATGATGAGGAAAAGATGATTGACTTTAACACTATAACCAAAGAGCAATTTTTAAAATCTTATTCATACATCACAGAGCTAGAGTATGACAACACACTTAAACAATTGGAGGTGCAATAATGAGCAATTTATTATGCGATAACTGTACCTCTAGCAACATAGAGATCATAAAAGATAAAAACAATGAAATGGATTGTTATTGTAATGATTGCAATGCTGAACACTACACCGTTGCAAAATGGTGGATTAATAAAAACAACCAGGAGGCCGCACAATGACATTTGCAGATAAATTTGATGATGATCATTTTACATGGCAAGACCATATCAAAGGAATAGATAAACCTGTTTTATGGGAATACAAAAACAAAGAAAAATGTTTTTACCAATACCCAACTTATAAAAGATCAGATTATAAAATCCTTATAGAACTAACCAAGGATCAAAAAAAGATCGCCCTTGACTACTTAGAGGAACTACACAAACCATTGAACGAGGAGACAAGGCAACACAACAACGAGAAAGCACGACTAAGGAGGGCTAATAGATGAAATGCGATTTATGTAATGGTGTTGGGTGGATAGATACATTCAACACAAAAAAAGAAGTGCAAGAAGTACAGAAATGTGATGATTGCAATATTTACCAAACAGATAAAGAAGCACAGGAGCAAACACAATGAACAACACAATAGGAATAATAATAATATTCTCGTTTATGGCTTTTTGCCTACACGGGACATATCTTTTACTAACCAAGGAGGATGAAGATGAATAAACAATTTAAAACAGAAAAAGAAACTCACAATATACCAACATCTATAAATGTGGTCGATTCTCCATGTAGCATTTACTCGGTTTGTTATGACACCTTTAAAGAATTTTTTGTTAAAGAAGGTTATAACACTTTAGAAAAATGGGAAGACTTTTTAGATGGAGAATATAGCGATGTTGATTCTCACTACATAGAAAATATTGCTAACTTTTATAATCTTGAATGGGAATATATAAACGAAGATGGAAGCGATAAAGGTTATGACTATTTTGTCATTTACACAAAAGAGGCAACTAACCATGAAAATAGATAGAAGGCGAATACCTAAACACTTAAGGCATTTATCAGATAACAAGCTAATAGCATTAATCCAACTATTCAAGGCGAGAATATGAAGCAAGATATGAAATACTTAAAAAGAAAGTACCCAGAACTCTCAAGGATAACCGCTAAGTTTATTAATAATAAAAAGGATAATATGCGTAGAGTTGAGATAATGATGACAAGCAAAGATCATGCGTTGTATTTAAAATTATTAAAGGAACAATGAGTCAGCCAATTAAAGTTAAATTAAAACCAATTGAATTTAATCTCAGTTTAGGCGGAGAACCGACAAGAGAAGAAGTTAAACAGGCATACCTTGAATTACTGATTAACGATAAATTTGATTATGAACTAATAATTACTGCTAAAGAGGTAAATACAGAATGAATAAAAAGAAATTAGTAGAACTAGCAGAAGAAGTATTAACTAATATAGATGCAGAGTTACAAACAAAACTTAGAAAAGAACTTGAGAAAGAATTATGCGATAGACTTAGTAGAATATTTTTACATGGAAATTACCATCTTACATGGGGACATCAAAAAGGTAATGAAGGCTATAAAAAAAGCTATGATTCTGTAAAACCAATATTGGATGATACAATAGACAAACTTCTAAACAACAAGAACTTATAACGATCAGAAAGTTGCGGAGGGTGATAAATATACAAACTCCCCCTAAAGTAATTACCCTTCGTGGCTTTCCTCTAACATCACACCTAAACCAACAAACAAAAAGTGTTTATGCTGAACACCACGTTTTAAACTTCTTAATACTTTCCTCTCTCCATCAATAGCACACCAAATAATATTTAGGTCCATCAAGTTCTGGATTCCTTTACTCACAGTTTTCCTGTTCATACCAACCATTAGCGCCAAGTAGCTAACCGCATCATGGCTTGAATAGTCTTGAGCCGAATACCTCTCACATAAAGCATACAATACCACCTTCTCCCTACTCTTTAGATCGGTTCTGCCTAACTGCTTTTTATACCACTTCCAAACCACCTGTTTTAGCTTGGCATAGCTCTTATACTTCATCGCTACTCCAAACTTAATCAAACCGCTTTTATCTGGACTATCAATTGCTTCTAATACTAACCACCATTTTTGCTCTTTCAACTAACTAACCGCCTTGAGGCTTATCTGCCTTTCAGTAAACCATTCATTTAATAACTGCATTTGAGCCTTACCAACCCGATAGACTCGCTTCCTCTTATCCTTCCCCGCTTCCTTAGACATATACCCTCTCGCTACAAAATCATCTAATACACTTGCTACTGTTGACCGACTCCCCAGACCGCTTGGCAATAGTTTCACTATTGTCTCAAAGTTAATGCTTTTGCTACTCGCGTTAGCAATAGCAACTTCTAAGACTAAAACAACATGGATAGGACTTGACCACCAAAACGACATAAAACCTTTTTGCCTTCTACTCTTATAAAATTGATCTCTTACATTAATCATTCTGTCTCTTAATTGTTTCATTTGTATGTCACCCCCAAACTTTTTTTGGCAAAGCTTTTAATGTATTAACTGCCAATTACAACCCAACTTTATGGGTAAATATTACTGATATTTTTTCCCTGGAGAGATGAGCCTTTAGGCTCACTCTCTCTATTAGTTTAGTTTAGGATATATGACCACCCGTATACCCAATCATTGACCATACGTGTACCCTTGTATTGACCATACGTATACCCAATTACTTTTTAATTGGTTTATCTTTTTTAGCATCTTTTTTGGTCTTTCTTTTGCCGAATATCCTATCCCAATTATCTTCAAAAGTTTTTTTATCAATCTTCATTGGTCTTTGATCTGATCCTTTCCCATATCCTGTTGCACTCATTATTTTTTCTCCTTTTTTTGGTGATATACAATAACTAGGGCATCACATTTAGGGCAAGATAGATTAGTTACAATTTCATAATCTTCACTATCATAATCTTCGCCTGTATGATCGCCACCCAATATTAATTGTTCGTTACATTGCCAACATTTCAATTTCCTTTCTCCTTAGTCCCACTCAAAGGACTTTTTATTTTCATCTAAAATTTCTAAAACTGCACCATTTCTAACTAAAGTCTTGGTTTTATAATCTACATTTCCAGAATTACTTTTAACCAGACTGGCTTTAACAACTGCCATTCTGTCAAATTCAATTCCCTGGTCTAAACATATCTTCTCGCAAGTATCGTTATCAGCTAACCACATAGCGATAGCGAACCTAACACTATCAGTAATTGATGAAGCACCACGTATCTCAGCTCTATGGCTTAACGCATCATCTGAATCATTAGTAAGAGCCGATTTAGCTAAATGGTGAACTGTTAAGGTGGTTACACCTAGTCTGGCCGATATGTTTGCACAGTATGAACCCCATAATTGGCCTACTTCATTACTTGAACTAATATTTCCCGTTGTAAATGCCTGTAACGGATCAAATACGACCAACTGTAAGTTTGGTATTGTCTTTAATTCCTCTACTAACTCAGTAGCTTGCGATGTAACTCCTTCTTCTTTTAACAAGATCATTGGTTCTTTTTGTTCTGGAATAGGAAAGACATACACATCATATTCAGATTGAAAGCGTAAACCTAACGGATCAAGTGATGCTATCCTTCGGTGTACCTCTGATAAATCATCCTCAGCTGCAAAAATAACTGAAGATCCTTTTTGCATTACATTTTTACCCCACCATTGACCGCCTGTAGAAATTTTTAATGCTAACTGAATCATTGATAAAGACTTACCAACGCCACCGACTGCCGCGATTATTCCTGGTTTACCTAAAGGTATAAAACTATCTACTAACCACTCTATTGGTTTAGGTTCTTCAACTAAGTTACGTATTGCATATTGTCTTATGTTGAACTTAGACTCAGTTAATTCAGTTTTAACTTGATCTAATCCTTTTGCTAAATGCAGATCATTAAAATCACCTGTAATACTTGGTAGCCTTGATACACAATTACTAACTGCATTAACTACCTCGTTAGCATTTTTCTCACCAATACCAGATGTATCGTTATCAAGTGCAATAATAAACTTAGCACCTGTTATCTCACGCAATCTAACACTCGCTGTTAAACAGAAATTAGCAGAAAAGACCACCGCAACGGGTAAGCCTGTAGCTTCAAATATAGAGCTTCCTGTGGCGTAGCCTTCACATAATATTAATGTATCAAGATAAGGTATTTCAGTTGCTTCACAACCAATTAAAAATATATTGCCTTTGATCTCGCCACCACCGACAAACTTTTTACTACCATCTGGAAAGATATATTGGAGGGACTTTATATCGTTTACTAATATACCGTTATCACTTTTGGTGATAGAATGCACGGGTATCAATAGGTTTCCATTGATCGTTTTTAAACCATAGCTTTTAACCTTTTTATCATTTAAATAATTATGATCCGTAACTTCATTCGCACTAGCAAACTTTTCTTTGGCATATATGGAAACCTCCTCTTGCTTCTTAGTCTTAGCTTCCTCTCGCCTTTTTTGACTTTCCTCCAACTTAGTCTGCATTAAGCGTTTTTCTTCAGCAGACATTTCGTTTGGATTATAAGAAGTAAACTTCCACTCCTGGGACGTTCTCCAATTACCATAAATGCAGACAAAGTTATTGTCTAATTGATTGTAGGCATAGTAACCAGATCGTTCATTAGCTTTATCTGGTCGTGTATTTGCAGTAGCACTAACGGGAACTCTAATCAAATTGCCTGTAGTATCTAAAAAATCTACAAGCAAACCATTAGAACGCATCTCGCTAATAAGATCGCTGTTAGATTTACTGGTACTTGTAAAAGCAAAGTTCTTATCTATTACTAAACCTTGCTCTCCATAAAATTTTGTTAAATCAGTCATCAGCCTGTGCCTTAGAATTATTTAAATAACTAGACACTAGCCTTCTGACAAAATTGATTCTATCTTCCTTAGTCCACTCATGCAGAACGTAAGATTTGTTTTTTTTGGAAGCCTCTAAGTATTTAGATTTGCTATCCGATAATGCAACAGATAATAACTCCTCGTTAATCTGTGCAAAGTTTTTAATATGCTCCATTTTCTTGTTTTCCCCGATAAGTTGTAGATGTTCATAAGAGCAAGCACCTTTAATCTTGCCATTGCGAATATGTAGTAAGGGAGAAGCCAAGCCATGACAGTATGAACATAAACTTGGCCTCCGATACTTAAGATCATCATTCCTAAAATGGGAGATCGTCTTCGTCATCTACATCACTCGGAAACATCTCATCTTTAGGTAGTTCTTCTTTTGGATTTAGATTTTCACTTCCAGTAGTTGTACCAGCAGCCATCCAAGTCTTACCAAAGTTATCGTTTATTTCTAAGTAACCTTTCTCACCAACCACAAGTTCAGCTTCAACTCTTTTACCAACTAATTCATCAGTATTTTTCATTGAACCAACACCCATTGCATTAAGCATTAACGATAAAGATTGTCTTCCAATCTCAACAGGTTTCTCGTTATTGTGAGCCATAGTAAAAGCATGGTTTACTGAAATGATTTCACCAACCACATCAAACATTATCTTTAATGCCTTCCAACCGTTTCTACCTTCGATCATATCTGATCCAGCATACTTAAGGTCGTACCTTCCAGGCTTTACTCTTGTTTCTCCACCAGAACTTTCTGCTCCAGCTTCAAATTTATCCATACCAAATTCTGTTAAATCCATAATGTTACCTCCGTAAAAAAATTTAACTATTAATATTAACCAGGATCATACTCTTCGTAGTCACTAGCTCTCTCAATCTCTTCTTTAAGGGCATCAACAACATCAACTAAGACTCTGTTTGCACCTAACGGGAGAATATGATCGTCATCTCCGTTTGTTTCAATGACACCTTCAACCAACATTCTAGCTTTAGTTAAATAGTAAATTGCTTTGTCGTGTTCAGTTGTCATTTCTTTGCGATTAGCTTTCCGATTTCCGCCCAAGTCTTTTCGGCCCTAACAATAAAGTCATCACCTTCATCAACGACTTGTATCTCTTCTGGTAAACCATATCTGTTCTTGGCTACACATGCTGGTGACTCAGTAGTAACTAAGACTCTTCCAGACTGAACAGTTTTACTTGTTAATCCTTTATTGCCTTGTACTTTTACAGTTCCCTTCTTGTAGTTTAAGAATAGACACATATCACTAGCTTCTAATACTAAGGCTGAAGCTGCTTTATGTAGCTTAAGTTCATGCCTATCGTATGCTTCTGTGCTTGGATCGTGAAACGCTTTGATTTGGTTGTGAGCAATCATAACAATCCGCATCTTCTTTTCGTTTCTTAATCTATTAACTAGATCAAGGACTTCTCGCCAATACTTTAACGATTCAGAATACCCACGACCATAACCAAAAGATTCAATTGAAGGTTGCTTATGAACTTCGCAAGTTTTTGTATGTATTAAAGGTTCTAACCAATCCAATGAGTCAATAACTAATGTGTTGTACTCAAGATCAGAATCAACTAAGAATTTTAGATAACCAATAAAAGTATCGTAATCCTTTGCTAATTTAAAATGTGGTATTTCTCTATTGTCAGTAAGAATACCTAGTCCCTCTTCAGTTTGCAGAACAATTGGATTTTTACTACCAACAGCAAGTGTTGTTTTACCTAGACCAGAAGGACCATAGATAATTGTTATTGACGGTTTAGCTTTTGCTTTTGTTAAGATTGCATCTAACGACATTATTTACCACCCTTATCAGCACCTTCAATTACAATTGGTTTCTTGTAAGGTGGCAAAACATCTTCTAGCTTTTCAATTGTATTAGCAATATTCCTTCTAACACTTTCCATGTGATGAACAGTTTTAGTTGCTAATTGAAACGCCTCTTCAAGTTGTTGTTGTGCGCTTAAGTCTTGACTAATCTGCTGAACTAAAGGTCTGCTTAAATCAGTTAAGTCTTTTTCAAATATCTCTCTTGGGTTTCCATCTTTATCTTGGAAACTTAAAAGAGGTTGCTCTTTCTTATTATCTACCATTATTAATCCTCCTTTGGATTGTTATAAGTTTCACAGATTTCTTTGTGTGAACAGAATCTGCACCATGATCCAGCATTAAAGCTAGGCTCATCACCCATTGCTTCATCACAAGCTGGTTTCAGAATATTCAAACCCCAATCTACAAGATCGACAGCTTGAATATCCCAAGTTCTTATCTGCCCGTCTTTATGCCAGGCTCTTTTGTTTGGTTGTATGATTGTCATCTCAATGACAGTATCTTCGTTTCCCCATCTTGATAGACAGGCTAGTGAGTAAGTCATTAACTGCTCGTTCATCACTACATCAACAGGATAAGCACCAGACTTTAAATCTGCTACTACCATTCTATTGCTTTCACCTAGTATGACTGCATCAGCAGTTCCCCAAAGATCATCACTTATTTCTGGAGCATTTACTTTCTCTTCAATTAATAATTTACCGTTAAGTTCCTCTGTGCGTTGATTTATATAATCAACATAGATTTCAGCTATAGCAATGTCATCTTTTGTAATGTCAAAACTAAAACCATCTACATCTACATTACGACCAAGATAATAATCAGATAGAGTAATACCATCTAATCTATTCTTGAGTAGAGCTTCACACATTTCGTGAACCGCAGTACCTCTAGCCGCAGCTATACTTCCTGTTCGTTCTGCAACAGCATTAATCTTTGCTGAAGCTGGACATCTTATAATTCTATTGATGCTACTCGGTGATAGTATCGCGTGTGCCAATGTTGTACTCCTCTCTTGCTATCGCAGCCCACAGTTCTGGACTTATGATTGATGCAATGTTTATATCTTCAACTGGAAATAAATTTTTCTTGCTAGAATATGGACATGGTATCGCTACCTTCCAATCTGCTCTATCTTGTCTAAACCAAAGACATGGTAATAGATCTACCTTGTTTGCTTGTCTTACCGACTGATCCCACCAGTTTTTAATATCTGCTTGGGTAATTGCTTTACGTCTTTTGACTTCAATTGCATAACCTGGCATACCTAGTAAGTCGTGACCGCCACCAAAAGTCTGAGCATAATTAACTTCAAGCTCTATGCCTAAAAGTTCTTTAATCTCATCTATGACTTCGCGTTCACCTCTACGCCCTTTGTTTCTAGCGTTGACCAAACTACTCTCCAGATGTATCTGATTTATTTTCTATTTCTTCAATGTCGCTAAGACGATAAAGAACTTTGCCACCAATCTTTGTGTATGACGGGCCAGTTCCTTTTGCTCTCCAATTTTCTAATGTTCTAGGAGAACGTATCCATCTTTTTGCTAATTCGTTTTGATCTAAAAATATTTTTTCTTCCATGTTGTTACCTATTACTTCGTGATTGTGATATTCTAACCTACGTAAATTTAATAAAGCAAGTATCTGACAAGAAATAATAGAAATATTATTCAGATAAAATCTTCAGAAAAAATTTACAGAAAATTTATCAATAACATTTACGCATTAATAAGGAGGTAAAAATGAGTATAGATAAAGTAACAAGAGAGGAGTGGGATAGATTGGAAGAAGTAAAAAAATCTAACAAGGTAGATATGGTTAACAAACCACCACACTACCAAGGCAAGATAGAGTGTATAGACTTAATCAAAGATAGAGTTGGTTCTAATAACTTTCCAGCTTACCTTGAAGGTAACATCTGGAAATATTTATTTAGACATAAAGATAAAGACAGCAACATTGAATGTTTAGAAAAAGCGCAATGGTATCTGAATGCTTTAATTAAACACTACGAAGAACTTTAATTAGACATAACTATTTTCTGCATGTAGTTACCGACATTCTGCATCTCTTCGGTAGCTATATGCTCTCTAGTTTTACGATAGCGTTCAGTAGCCTTCAAACTTTTATGTCCCATAAGAGTCTTGACATCTTCTATTTTCATTTGTTCACCAGCCATAGTACCAAAGTTATGTCTTAGATCATGGAACGTCACATCTGGACATCCAGCAGCTTTTCTAATTTTGTTCCAAGTATGAAAAGGATATTTAACACCAAGTATTGTTTCGCTTTTTCTATCGCAAGAGTTAATGATTGCCATAGCCTGATTGTTTAAATGTATAACTCTAGGCTTACCACCATAATCTGTTTTATGATCTTTTAGCACCAGTTTATTACCATCAAGATCAGACCATTTGGCACTACCTATCTCACTAACACATCTGCCACCAGTTAAGATACATAGCCTTATATACTTGATAGAATTTATGTGTCTCTCATGTGCTTGTGCTTCTGCAATATTGATCTGCTTATTTATCTCAGCAAACTCTGCATCAGTTAATGGTCTATCACGTTCAAGTTCTAGGTTCTTTTTAACGTACTTTGCAGGGTTATATTTAACCAAAGATAATCTAATGCTGTTCTCAAAGACTGAACTGATTAATTGAACCACCCTATTAGCTTGATACTTAGCTCTCTTACTTATTACAATATGTAGCTTAGTAATATCACCAGTCTCAATGCTCTCTAGCTTCATCTTACCTAAAGTATTCTTAACGTCTTTATCCCACATGCGCCTAGGCTCACCATCTATCTTGCCATCCTTCATCTCTACGCACTTCTTATTATTGTTTAATAAGTCTTCTAGCTTTAACTCAAATGCTTGGTTTAAGGTATAAGCATCAGCCTCTACCTTCTTTGTTTGCAATGGATCAATACCTTGCGCTACTTCTCCTAGTATCTTTTGTGCTTTGTTTCTAGCTACTCCAATCAATACATCCTTACTTGCTATCTTCATCTCCCTGGTCTTTTTATCAAACCTATAATGTAGATAATATCCGTTCTTATGTATCTTTAACGCGCTCACTTGTTTATCAGTCTGGTATCTTGCCATGCTTTGCTCCTCTATTACCCATCCGTGTTTTATCCGTGTTTTGACTGCGGAATGACGAGTATCTTTGTTACCTATTGAGTAGATTATAAATTGAATCTTGTAAAGAAAACAAGGGTTTTTAGTAATAAAAAGTATTGATGTGAAATCGCGTGATGAGTAAAAAATATTCTGCGCTACCAGGCTGCGCTACTCCCCGAACAGTTAAATAACCGCTAATTCCTGAGCTTTTTCAAAAGGTATGTCATGGACTGATATACCCATCCGAGTATGATCCGAGTTAATTATTGCATCCATAGCCTCTTTAAAACTCTCTATTGAATTAACAGCTTTCATGGGTTTGTCATGTACAGAATATTGTAGGTGTTTGCAATTGTTAAAAGGTAGGAAGTAAACATTCTGGTATTTAAGATTAACCAAGGCGAATACATCAATGGTATTTTCTTTGTACTGTCTTGACTTACTATGTGATCCTTTACGTAGATCAAACCGCCAACTATTTCTAGCTTTCTCTATATGAGTAACTGTCTTGACTTGACAGCGATACATTTGGTTATCGTATTCAAAGATAATGTCTGCATGAGAACCATGAGGCATAATCGTTACAGTATCGGTTTCCCTTGCTATCACGGAGCAAGTTAGGTATTCGCCACTCCTACCTATTCTCTCCGTTGCTCGTGTCATTAAATGTTTTCCAAGTAATACCTTTTTCAGCTAATAACTTTTTCATGTATTTAGGCTGTCTATTAAATGATGCTTTCTGGAACGCTTCTTCGTTTATTTTATTCTCTTTAATGTAATCGTTAGCTGAACCTCTTATTGATTGTAAAAGTTTTCTTACTAACAATTCTTTTTCTGCATTAGTTTTAGATTTATAAAAATCAGATTCAACTAAAGTGCCAACCATTATCTCTACAGGTTTACCCATATATTTTGCTCTTGTCTGATCTACAATAGCGTTACCAGAGTAAGGTAATATATCTCTTCTTTTAAATCCTAATCTATCAAACTCTCTTTCTGCTGCATTCTTTTCTTCTCTTACAGTAGCACCAGTAAGCTGTCTTGTAAGAGGGCCTGGAACATTAATATTTGTAAAAGGTATTTGTACTGTATCTGGTCTTCCAGGTGTAGCTTCCCTTGTTGGTGATTCTAGTTCTGGCAATTGTTCTCTTACTATAGGTATGCTTGATTTTAATCTGTTAGTTGTATCAGTTAAAAATTCACCTGTTGGTACAGGCGCTCTAAACTCTTGATCCTGATCTATAAAATCATTAAACATTCTAAGTGGAGTTAAAAATCCACCAATAACATCAGAAACATAATCAGAAAAATATTTATTTAGTTTTTCTTCCGTGTCCAATCCAACCATTCCATCTAAAATATTTTGCACTAGTTGTGAACTTGCACCAGCTCTAAATTGTGCGCCAGTTAATGCTTGTAAAATATCTTTTGGATCACCCCAATTTCTCCCGCTTTCTAATCTGGTAACTACATCTGCTACAAATAGGTAAGGAGTTAATGGAAAGTATGGTCGCATATCTATAGTCTTTCCAGATGATGTTTCTACTTCATACCATTTGTGATCTTCTGATCCTTTTCTTTTGGCTTCAATAGTTGCAAGCAATATAGTTGTTCCCACTACAGCTTCACTAAATGCTTTACTATCTCCAGCAGCTATTTTTTTATGTTCTGATGGCGTTAATAATTTTAAGAATCCAAGTGGTGAATGTCTAAATTGAAAATCAATAGCGTTAGCCATAAATCTAGCAAAGGGAAATACGCCTGTTGTAATAAAAGGTACAGAGTTAGCAAAATCTACAAATCCTTTTAATAGTTTGTTATCTGGAGTCTTTGCGTAAGTAAAATATAAAGCATCATCAACTGCTTTTTCTATATCAGACGCATTTAAGTATTTTAAAAGATCGTCATTTATACCAACATCTTTAATATCAATACCTTTCTTTGATAATGTATCTTGTATAGACGTTGCAAACATGCCTCTTCTATACCAAAACTCTTGTATTCTATTTAGAGTGTTGAGGCCATCAACCATCTTCTGTGCGCTTTTAAATACTTTAGCTTTAGATGAATCAGCTACTTCTGAAGCATACTTAGTAAACAGTCTGTCGCTTTCATTAACAAAATATTTTGTTAAAAACTCAGTTAGCTCTGCTGATTGTTTTTTGTTTTTAGTAAGGTTCATCATCAAGCGGAATGATTCAGCACCATCAACCTTTTTAGGTTTAGCACCAAATGCTTTTCTTAATGGATTAAATGTTATGTCAAGAACATCATCAAAAATCTCTATCAATGTGTGCATACCAACTCTTCCTATTTGAGCTGTGTTATTACGCATTGCTGTTGCTATCTGGCTGACTAATAAACCTCTTCTTATGTTGTCTAAGTCTCTTACTATATCTGTATATTCTTTTGCAAAGTTTGCATACCAGCCTTCGTCTGGTGCTATCTCGCCAAGCTCCTGTCCCATTCTTTTCATGGATTGTTTAGCTGTGCTTAACTGTTGCATACGTCTAGCTGAGTCAGAGATGCTTTCTTTAAATACAGATGACAACTCTTCTACAGTAAGATCATTTCTTTTTAAAATATCTACAAACTGATTAAAGAATTTTGGACTTGAGTTTGCTAGTAGCACAGCTTCTTTTAATTGGTCAGATATTCTTACGTTCTTACTTACTGGTATGTTAAGTTCTTTTATAATTTCTTGACCAACATCAATTACCTTTTGGTTTAAACCAGTAGTAGTATCAGTTTGAAAGTCTTTACCATCTGGAGTATCAGTAACATCATCTGCTTTTACTTTATTAATGTTACCTCCTTCTGCTGCTGCTATATCATCAGCATAAACCCCTAAAGGCACTTCATCTCTAACTGGAGGTATTTCGTTATTGATAACTTTGTTATAAGTAACCAGCACATCATCATCAGACATTCCTCTATAGTCAATATTGAAATCATCTAAGGTTTGTCTTATTGTTCTTGCTTGTTCTGTTTGTTCTTCCCACCTAGTTAATAGTAATTGATCGTCTTGATGCACCCTGTCCATTTGCAAATCATCTATTATTCTATTTGTAAAATCTGGTGTATCGCCACCATCAAATGTTTGTAACTCTGGAAGAAATCCATCTTCTTGCATTTTTTCTTGTATTTGGTCAAAGTCTGTAAAACCTCTTGAGTTTTTTGGTGCTAAATATTTAGAAGTAATAAACCCTTTATCACTTTCTAATATTTGTTTTAACTCACCCATTCTTGCAAAGTCTCTGCTTATTGCTCCACCTTCAATATAACTTCTAGCAGTTCTTACTTTTGGCTTCTTGGGTATCTTTAGTATTTCTGGAATCTTTGTGCTTTTAGATTTAGCAGTTTCTACTTTAGGTGTAACAACTTCTGGAGCAACAGGTGTTTCTACTTTAGGTGTAGGAGTCTCTACTCTTGGGCCAACC